>ENA-OQCU01000025-OQCU01000025.1-human-gut-metagenome-genome-assembly--contig:-NODE-25-length-79367-cov-8.747892_pt1 | contig 79367 bp, 62 predicted proteins | sample MGYA00242504_ERZ504590 | MGnify/ENA primary metagenome ERZ504590 (study PRJEB26092, sample SAMD00036318) | human gut metagenome | host: Homo sapiens | study: EMG produced TPA metagenomics assembly of... | reverse complement strand
ATCGAAGCGTAAGCCCCGGCGTTGGTGGAAATGGTGAAAATGCGTTGGCGCAAATGGCGGGATTGCGTTGGCATGATTGGTTGTTGAGCGTTGGTCAAAATGGTTGTTTTTACAGTAGCGCTAACAGACGAGACCTACGCGTGCCTGCTCACCGTGCCCGGCATCGGGCCGAGGACGGCGGCGCAGCTCGCGGTATCGGTCGACATCGCGAGGTTCCCGGACCACGACCACCTGGCCTCGTACTGCGGCATAGCCCCGAGGGTGAGGAGCTCCGGCACGTCGGTGAGGTCGGTCAGGGCGTCCAGGCGGGGCGACGCGAGGCTCAAGTCTCTTCTGATCTTCTCGTGCAACAGCCTGGTGAGGTCGTCGGGGCGCTACGGCGAGTACTACCGGGCCTGCAGGGCGCGGGGCATGGGGCACGGGCGGGCGCTCAAGGCCGTCGCGAGGAAGCGGCTCAGGGCGATATACGCCGTGATGCGCGACCGGGTGCCCTACCGGGAGTAGCGTCGAAGGTTGACAAAACTATAGGAACACCCAATGACTACCTTTCAAACCTGGCAGTTGGGGACGTTCCTTATGTGCTGGCACTTGGGGAAACTCCTTGCGCCAGCGGACGCGGTTTGCTTGCTGGTATTGCCAGATTGTTGGGCGTTCTCCAAGCCCTGTGGGCAAAAAATGCAAATATGAGTACTGTTGCTGCTGTAGTGCCATATTGCTCCCACAAAATAATGGACATAAAGTAAATATGTTCATTAACGCTAGTACATATAAGCCTGATACAGAGCTGATTGAGCAATGTGGAGGTGCATACAAGCTACAAGAGCGGTGTTTTGGGTCGTTTTGGATGTTACTAAAAAAGTAACAGTACTCATATTTGCCATTTTTTGTCCACGGGGCCTTGAGGGAGGGCGTCAATCAGGTCCCAGGGGAGGCGGTTCGAGGGCTGCAAAACAAAAACGGGGACGCAGATTGTCCTGCGTCCCCGTTCTAGGGCGTTATTCGTTCCCTGCGGCAGAATTTACGCCGCTTCGTCGAACTGCGAGTTGTACAGGTCGGCGTAGAAGCCGCCCTGGGCGAGCAGTTCGTCGTGTGTGCCCTTCTCGACGATGTCGCCGTCGCGGATCACCAAGATCACGTCGGCGTTACGGATCGTGGACAGGCGGTGCGCGATGACAAAGCTTGTACGGCCTTGCATCAGCGCATCCATGGCGCGCTGAATGAGCTCCTCGGTGCGGGTGTCCACGTTGGAAGTCGCCTCGTCTAGAATCAGCGCCGGGCGGTCGGCCAAAATGGCACGGGCGATGGTCACGAGCTGGCGCTGACCCTGCGACAGGTTAGTGCCCTCCTCGTTGATCATAAAGTCGTAGCCACCGGCGAGCGTATGGATAAAGTGGTCGCAGCGTGCGGCGCGTGCGGCGGCCTCGACCTCGGCGTCGGTCGCATCGGGGCGTCCGTAGCGGATGTTCTCGCGGATGGTGCCGTTAAACAGCCAGGTGTCCTGCAGCACCATGGCAAACTCGCCGCGCAGCGCCGCGCGGTCCCAGTCGCGCACGTCGACGCCTTCGACGCGCAGCGAACCGCCGTCCACGTCGTAAAAGCGCTGCAGCAGCTTAATGAGCGTGGTCTTGCCGGCGCCGGTGGGGCCGACGATGGCAATGGTTTGGCCGGGCTGCGCCTCGCAGCTAAAGTCGTGGATGATGGTCTTGTCGGGCGTGTAGCCAAACTTGACATGGTCGAACTCCACGTGGCCGGGGCGCTTTTCGGGAATCTGCGCGTCGGCCTTTTGCTCCTCCTCGGGCGCGGCCAGGAACTCAAAGACGCGCTCGGTGGCAGCGGCCATCGACTGCATCGTATTGCTCACGTTGCCCAGTTGCTGTACGGGTTGCGTAAAGTTGCGAACGTACTGGATAAAGCTCTGGATGTCGCCGGGCGTGGCATTGCCGGTCAACGCGAGCTGTGCGCCCACCACGACGACGCCCACATAGCCCATGTTGCCCACCAGGCTCATAAGCGGCATCATCAGGCCCGACAGGAACTGCGAACGCCAGCCGCTAATAAAGAGTCGGTCGTTTTGACGGTCGAACTCCTCGATCGAGGCCTCGGCGCGGTCGAACACCTGAATGACGTTCTGGCCGGCAAAGTCCTCCTCGATAATGCCGTTGACGGCGCCCAGAACCTGCTGTTGCTCGCGGAAGTACGGCTGCGAGAAGTGAATCATCACGACCAGGATTATCGCGGCGGCCGGCAGCGTGAGCACGGTGACGCCGGTGAGCGGCAGGCTGATCGACAGCATCATGACGAGGACGCCGATAATCTGCGTCACCGACGTGATGAGCTGCGTCACGCTCTGGTTGAGCGACTGGCCCAGCGTATCGACGTCGTTAGTGATGCGGCTGAGCACGTCGCCCTTGCTGTGTCCGTTAAAGTAGCTCATCGGAACGACGGCGATCTTGGCGGCGATCTCCTTGCGCATGCGATAGCAGATCTTTTGCGTGACGCCGGTCATGAGCCAGCCTTGGATCAGGCTGCAAACAGAGCTCGCCAGATACAGGCAGAGCAAAAAGCCGAGCGTCTTGGCGATCCAGTCAAAGTCAACGTCGCCGGTGCCGTTGACCTTGGCAACCAGACCCTCGAATAGCTTGGTGGTGACCTGGCCGAGTACCTTGGGTCCCACGATATTAAAGACGACCGAGCACACGGCAAAGGCGACGGCGGCAAACACGGCAATCTTGTGCTGGCCGATATAGCCGAGCAGCTGCCTCATGGTGCCCTTAAAGTCCTTGGCCTTTTCGCCGCGACGCATGCCGCCCATGCGGCCCATGGGTCCACGCTGGCGGGTGGGCTTGGGAATCTGAGTCTTGGTTTCGTCTGCCATTAGCGCTCGCCTCCTTCCATAACGGCTTCAATCTCTTCTTGGGTAAGCCCCAGCTCCTCGGCGGAAAGCTGTGACTGTGCGATCTCCAGGTACGCCGGGCAGCTGTGCAGCAGCTCCTCGTGCGTACCGGTGCCCACCACGTGGCCGTCGTCGAGCACGATGATCTGGTCGGCGTGCATGATGGTCGCGATGCGCTGGGCCACGACCACGAGTGCGGCGTCGGTAACGTTTTTGGCCAGCTCCTCGCGCAGGCGAGCGTCGGTCTTGTAGTCGAGTGCGCTAAACGAGTCATCGAACACCACGACCTCGGGCTTTTTGGCCAACGCGCGGGCGATGGCCAGACGCTGGCGCTGACCGCCCGAGACATTGGAGCCGCCCTGGCTGATGGGGGAGTCGTAGCCGCCCTCGCGCTCGGCGATAAAGTCCTCGGCTTGGGCGATGCGTGCCGCCCGGTGCATGTCATCATCGCTCACCATGTCGCCGGCAAATTTAAGGTTGCTCTCGACGGTGCCCGAGAACAGGCGACCCTGCTGCGGGATGTAACCAATGCGGCGGCGCAGCTCGGAAAGGGTCATGTCACGCACGTCGATACCATCGAGCGAAATGCTGCCACCCGTGACGTCGTACAGGCGCGGAATCAGCTGCACGAGCGTGGACTTGCCCGAGCCCGTGGAGCCAATGATGCCGAGCATCTGACCGGCGTGCGTGGTGAAGTTCACGCCGCTGATGACGTCGGCGCGGGCAGCGGGATACTGGAAGCTCACGTCACGGAAGGTGAGCTCACCGCGCGGCGCGCTGGCAGCAGGCAGTTTGGGCGAGGCAGGGTCGTTGATGCTCGTGGGGCAAGTGATGACCTCTTCCACGCGCTCGACCGCGACCTCGGCGCGGGGCAGGATGACCGAAACCATGGTGAGGATCATAAACGCCATGACGATTTGCATGGTGTAGGAGATAAACGCCATCATGTTGCCGACCTGCATCACGCCGTCGGACACGCCCTGCGCGCCAAACCAGACGATGAGCACGGTGATGCAGTTCATGACGAGCATCATGAGCGGCATCATAAAGCTCATGGCGCGGTTGGTGTAGAGCTGCGTGGTCATCAGATCGAGCGAAGCCTTGTCAAAACGCTCGAGCTCATGTTCCTCGCGGTTGAACGAGCGGATGGGCATAAGACCGTCGAGCAGCTCGCGGGCGGTAAGGTTCACCCGGTCCACAAAGCTCTGCATCTTTTTGAACTTGGGCATGGTGAGACCCATAAGCACGCCGACGACGGCCGAGACCGCGATGATGGCCACGGCGATGGTCCACTCCAGGCCGGTATGGTTGGCCAGGACGCGCGTGACGGCGACGATGCCCATGACGGGGGCCATCAGACACATGCGGATAAACAGGGTTGCGGCCATCTGGATCTGCTGAATGTCGTTGGTGCAGCGGGTGATGAGCGAGGCCTGGCTAAACTTGCCCACCTCGGCCGGCGAGAAGTGCATAACCTTGTTGAAGGTCTCGCGGCGCAGGTCGCGGGCGATGGAGCAGGCGGTGCGCGAAGCCACGGCGCCGGTCAGGATGGTGGCGACGAGCGACACGAGGCACAGCCCAAACATCGTGGTCGCCATGCGGCCCAGGTAGGCGTTCTGCACGTCGGCGGGGTCGATGCCTTGCGCTTTGTACTCTTCTTGTACGTAGGTCACGGCGCGCTGGGTGACGATGGACCCCGACATGGAGCCCATTTTATCTGCCATTTCGTTGGCGCTTTCGACGAGCTTGCTTTGGTCTACCAGACCGCCTTCGATGCCCAGACGCAGGCTCTTCATGGTGATCTTACCGCCGTCTGCATCAATCTGCTTTTGCATGTTCTGGGCCGCCGTGGCCTTCTGCTGCATCTCGGCGAGCTGCTCGGGCGTCATCGCCGCCATTTGCTCGGGCGTGGGCATGGCCTGAGCGGCGTCGCTGTCTTTCTCGCTGGACGTGCCGGTCATGTCGCCCATGGAGTCGGCGTCGATGCCTTGGTTGAGCGAAAGGACGACGGTCTCGGGCAGGCTCATAATGTCGGCGAGCTTGCTGCCGTCGGCGCGCTCGTCCTCGGTGCCCTTGTACGTGCGAATCCCGTTTTTGTCTGCCTTGCCAAACGCAGCCTCTACCGTCTTGGCGTCTTTGGCGCTCATAAAGAGTTCGAGGTCGTCGAGCGATTCGGAGCGGATGGTGTCGGGCACGGGCGAGGCGATGCCGCCTTGCTGCACGCCCACGTCGACGATGTCGCTCATATAGGTAGGCAGCGCCAGATCGGCGTTGCAGCTGATTACGATAAGTACGATAGCTGCGAACAGTGCCAGGACATGCTTTTTAAAGAGCTTGAGAATCCTCACTCGGCATCTCTCCTTTCTTGGTTGCGGTCGATAATTTCGTTGGCACGTCTTAGAAGGCGCACCATCTCTTGGGTATCTGTTTCGCCGAACTGCTCAAGGAAGGCCGCGGTGCGGTCCTCGAATTCCCGACGCTTGATCTCGAGATCATGGAATCCCTTGTCGGTCACCGTGACGTGTACGCGACGACGGTCGGTCTTTGAGTGCTCACGCTCAACCCAGCCCTTGGCTTCGAGAGCGCGTAGGATATTGGCGATGCGGGCGCTCGAGACCCAGGCACGATTGGCGAGTTCGCTCGGCGTGAGCGAGCCGCCAGCGAGCATGAGAGCGCGCATGACGGCCATCTCGCCGCCGAGAGCTTTGTCCGCAAAGCGCGAAATGCGCTGATGCATGCTGCCAAACTCAGTTAAGAGTTGACGCCCAAGCTCATGGAAATCGGTATCTTCCACCGAAAACCCCTAACACTAGAAACTATTTTCGGTGGAAGATGATACCCCTGCACGCGCACCCTATACGGTAGATTTTTGGGACATGTCTAGAAAACTACCTTTAGGCGACCTCCGTGCACCGTCGGTACCAGCAAAGTTAGGGGTAGATCTCTAGGCATGTCCCAAAGCCTACTCAGAGGCACTTTACCCTGCTAAAACTGGCATAACAGCTAGAGTGAACGTCGTACAAAGGCAAGGAAATATACCAAACAAATCGGTGAACGGTAGTTGCTCGCGCTCGCATTTCCTGCGGATTTGTTAAAAACGCCCTAATGGTATAAAAAAAGAAACATATAACAGCCCTGATGAAGGGGGTGGCTATGTTATCCTTCTCAAACGGGTGAAATCTTGGGTTTTGGGTTGCAGTTCCAAGGTGGACAAACGTTTTTCCCTGTACCAATGTGTGGTGAAGAACGGAAGAAGCCGGTAGTGCAAGCCGATAATTCAAGAATTCAATAAGCAGCGGTGTGAGAGAGCGCCGCATTACACGTAACTAGGAGCGTGGTTACACAATGCAGGAGGCATGGGAAGGCTTCAAGGAAGGCATCTGGACGGGAGAGGTTGACGTCCGAGACTTCATCCAGAAGAACTACACCCCCTACGAGGGCGACGAGTCGTTCCTCGCCGGCCCGACCGAGCGTACCAAGGAGCTGTGGGGCGAGGTTCTCGACCTGCTGCTCAAGGAGCGCGAGCAGGGCGGCGTCCTCGATATGGACACCAAGACCGTCACGGGTATCGTGAGCCACCCCGCTGGCTACATCGATAACGCCCATCGCGACAAGGAGACCATCGTCGGCCTCCAGACCGACAAGCCGCTCAAGCGCGCGCTGCACGTCAACGGCGGTATCCGCATCGCTTGCCAGGCTGCCAGCCAGCACGGCTACAAGATCGACGAGAACGTTGTCGAGCGCTACACCTTCGAGCGCAAGACTCACAACGCCGGCGTCTTCGATGTCTACACCCCCGAGATGCGCGCCTGCCGCTCGGCCCACATCATCACCGGTCTGCCCGATGGCTATGGCCGCGGCCGCATCATCGGCGACTACCGTCGTGTTGCCCTGTACGGCGTCGACTACCTGATCAAGGACAAGGAGGCCCAGAAGGCTTCCACCCCGACGGTCATGACCGCCGACAACATCCGCGATCGTGAGGAGCTGCAGGAGCAGATCCGCGCCCTCGGCGAGCTCAAGATGATGGCCGAGACCTATGGTTTCGACATTTCCAACCCTGCTACCAACACGCAGGAGGCCATCCAGTGGATGTACTTCGCCTACCTCGCTTCCGTCAAGGAGCAGAACGGCGCCGCTATGTCCATCGGCCGTACCTCCACGTTCATCGACATCTACGCTGAGCGCGACCTTGCCAACGGTACCTTCACCGAGGAGCAGATCCAGGAGTTCGTGGATCACTTCATCATGAAGCTCCGCATGGTCAAGTTTGCCCGTACCCCCGAGTACCAGGCCCTGTTTACCGGCGATCCGCAGTGGGTCACCGAGTCCATCGGCGGCATGGGTGTTGACGGCCGTACGCTCGTTACCAAGATGAGCTACCGCTACCTGCACACGCTCGAGAACATGGGCACCAGCCCCGAGCCCAACATGACCGTTCTGTGGTCGACCCGTCTGCCCGAGAACTTCAAGAAGTTCTGCGCCAAGACTTCTGTCGCCAGCTCCTCGATTCAGTACGAGAACGACGACCTCATGCGCGTCTACCACGGCGACGACTACGGCATTGCCTGCTGCGTGTCCTCCATGCGCATCGGCAAGGAGATGCAGTTCTTCGGCGCCCGCGCCAACCTGGCCAAGTGCCTGCTGTACGCACTCAACGGCGGTGTTGACGAGGTCTCCAAGAAGCAGGTCGGCCCCAAGTATCGCGCCGTCGAGGGCGATACGCTCGATTACGACGACGTTGTGGCCAAGTACAACGACATGATGAAGTGGCTCGCTGGCGTGTACGTCAACTCGCTGAACATCATCCACTACATGCACGACAAGTATTGCTACGAGCGCATCCAGATGGCTCTGCACGACAAGCACGTGCACCGCTGGTTCGCTACGGGCATTGCTGGCCTTTCCGTCGTGGCTGACTCCCTGTCCGCCATCAAGTACGCCAAGGTCCACCCCGTCCGCGACGAGAACGGCATCATTGTCGACTTCGAGACCGAGGGCGAGTTCCCCAAGTACGGTAACGACGACGACCGCGTCGACCAGATCGCTCACGACGTTGTGCACCAGTTCATGGAGTACATCCGCATGAACGACACCTACCGCAACTCCGTGCCCACGACCTCGGTTCTGACCATCACCTCCAACGTCGTGTACGGCAAGAAGACCGGTTCTACGCCTGATGGCCGCAAGGCTGGCCAGCCCTTCGCCCCGGGTGCTAACCCCATGCACAAGCGCGATAGCCACGGCGCCATCGCTTCGCTGTCTTCGGTTTCCAAGCTCCCGTTCCGCGATGCTCAGGACGGCATCTCCAACACCTTCTCCATCATCCCGGGTGCGCTCGGCAAGGAGGACCAGGTGTTCTTTGGCGATATCGACCTTGATCAGCTGGGCGAGTAACTATTGTTAGTGCTATACTAACAATAACGATTACTGATTAGTGCGCCGGTTTCGGCCGGCGCCTATCGATCGAAGGAGACACATTATGAAGGTTTCTGAAGTTTCCGAGACTCAGGCCGATAACCTGGTCCACATGCTCGACGCTTACGCCGAGAAGGGTGGCCACCACCTGAACATCAACGTCTTCAACCGTGAGACGCTGCTCGACGCTCAGGCTCACCCCGAGAAGTACCCGCAGCTGACCATTCGCGTTTCCGGCTACGCCGTGAACTTCCACACGCTCACCAAGGAGCAGCAGGACGAGGTCATTTCGCGTACCTTCCACAACAAGTTCTAAAGGGATTTAACTCCCGCAGGATCGCCGGGGCTGTTTGGGCTACCTCCCAAAACGTCCTCGGACATGCAAGAAGCCCTCGCTGCGCACTTCGTGCGGCGAGGGCTTCTTGCGTCCTGCGGAATATTTTGGGAGGTAGCCCAAACAGCCCCGGCGGGGTCCTGTGTAGTTACCCTTTAGGCGGAACTCTCCTAATGGGTTGAGCGTTCTGGATTCTTGCTTGCTACCGTTTATCGCGTATAGCTACCGTTTGCGGAATAAGTAACACTCCTTAATAAACCGTGTAGAATCTCAGATAAGCACGGAGTTTTCCAGGGAGACGCTGTCCTTTGTTGTGTGCAAGGGGCGGCGTCTCTTTGGCGCTTGGAGGCCGTTCTGCAGCAGGGCGGCGGACGTGCGTCACATATTCAAAAGCCAACGTCGAGATGGGTTGTGATGATAATGGGCAAGTACGTAATCGTGGTTGAGTCTGGTTCGGATGTGACGCCGGAGCTCTGCGAGCGCTATGGCATCGTGCGCGTGCCCATGCATGTCACGATTGGTGACGAGACCGTCGAAGACGGATCGATCGACCCGCTTGAGATTTACTCGCGCTGCAACGAGTTTGGTGTGATGCCCAAGACCAGCGGTTGCTCGCCGGCGGATTTTGCGCATGTGTACGACCGCATCCACGCCGAGCGGCCCGATGCGACCATTTTGCATCTTGCGTATTCCGAGGTTACGACCTGCTCGCATCAGTCGTCGAAGATTGCGGCAAAGGGCCGCGATTACGTCTTCTCCATGGATACGCGCTTTGTGTCGGTGGGCCAGTCGCTTGTCGCCGTTGAGACCGCCAAGTATATCGAAGCCCATCCGGACGCCACCGTCGACGAGATTTTCGCCTTTACCAATTCGGTGATGGACCGCGTGCTGCTGGGCTTTGTTCCTACGGACCTTGCCTTCCTTAAGGCGGGTGGTCGCTTGTCCAACGTCGCGTTTCTTGGCGCCCATCTGCTCAAGATTAAGCCCTGCATTGAGGTAACGGGTGGCAAATTCGTGGCGACCAAGAAGCTCCGCGGCTCTATGCTCAAATGTGCCCGTGCCTTTATTGACCACATGGTTGCGAAGGGCGATATTGATTACTCGCACATTGGTTTGGCGTATTCAGTGGGCCTTTCCGAGGAGCTGCGCGACGATATGGAAGTCTATGCGCACGACCTGGGCTTTAAGGACGTTACCTGGACTCAGGTCGGCGGCGTCATCTCGAGCCACTGCGGCCCGACCGCCTTTGGCGCGGTGCTTACGCTTAAGGCGTAGGGCCTGGCGTCTATCGATTTCTATTGCTTCGGCGGCGAGCGGGTTGTGACAACCTTCCCGCCGCTTTTGCGTGGAGTCAAATAGGACGATCAAATTGACCGCTAAACCGTTTCGCCATCAGGCGTATGGGCTAGAATGGCTCTGGCATTTTAATTGACAAAAACCAAAGAGAGGCAAGGTTGCGGGAATGGCTGAGATGACGCTTGAGGGTGTGGATGCTCATCCCGAGGACTCTGCGTATGCCCTGGGTCGCGTGCATTCGATCGAGACGATGGGAACGGTCGACGGTCCCGGCATCCGCTTTGTAGTGTTTGTTCAGGGTTGCCCCATGCGTTGTGCGTATTGTCACAATCCCGATACCTGGTCTGTTAACGGCGGCACGATGGTGACCGTCGAGCATCTCATGGACGAGTTCCAGAGCAACCATGAGTTCTACCGTAGCGGCGGCATTACCGTTTCGGGCGGCGAACCGCTCCTGCAGCCCGAGTTTTTGGCCGACCTGTTCCGTGCAATGCACAACAACCCCGATGGCCGCGTACACACCTGCCTAGACAGCTGTGGCTATGCATTTGATCCCAAGCATCCGGAGAAGTTCGATGCTGTTCTCAACGAGACCGATATGGTGCTTCTCGACATCAAGCATGCCGATCCGGTTGAGCATAAAAAGCTGACCGGTTGCGATCCTGCGCGCATCCTGGCGTTTGGCGATGAGCTTGCCCGTCGCAAGATTAAGGTTGTTATTCGCCACGTGGTGGTGCCGGGTATCACCGATACGGCGGAGGAATGCGAGAAGCTCGGTCGCCTGATCGCTCCATGGCACAACGTGGTGGGCCTGGAAATGCTGCCGTATCACACGATGGGTGTCGTCAAGTACGAGCAGCTGGGTATTCCCTATAAGCTCGAGGGCGTGCCCCAGATGGATACCGCGCGCATGCCCGAGCTGCGCAACGCCGTCATGGCCGGCATGAAAAAGCGCCGTGCGGAACTCAAAAACGCCATCGGCTAGCGAGCCATTTTCGCTCCCCAAGGGCACTCATTGGGGACAGACATAAATGAGTGCGCGATGGCATTGCGGACGACCAAGCTTTGGTGCGCAACAAGGCCGGCTGGATCAGCGAGGCAGGTTGCAATGCGACGTGCGATGCTGGCCTCATTGATGTTGACGGCGACACCTACATTATGAGCATCATGACATCGATGCCATGGAGCGACCATTCGAGTGAGGTTGTGACTGCCATCGCCAAGGCGCTCTATGATACCCGCGCTACGCTGGCTTAGCGTGTTCGTTTGGCGAGGTCAAACAAAATGCTGGTACCATACCGTGGTTGAGTATTTCGTATAGGTTTGGGGAATGGCATGGCTACCATCGCGATTATCGGTGCGCTCGAAAAAGAGATCATGCAGATTAAGGAAGAGTTGAGTAACGTTTGCATGGTACAGGAGGCGGGCTTGAACGTTGTGGCCGGCGGGCTCGACGGACTGACAGTTGTCGCCACAACGGCGGGCATGGGTACCGTGAACGCTGCCGCCGCAACACAGCACCTCATTAGCAAGTATGCTCCGCAGGCTGTTGTGTTTTCGGGCATTGCAGGCGGTTTGAACCCCAAGCTCCATATCGACGACGTAGTCATTGGCAAACGCCTGCGCTATCTGGATACCGATACCGCGCTTATCGCCGAGTCTGCACCGGGGCTCGAGGAGTTTGGCTCGACGCCTGCGCTGGTCGATATTGCTGCCGATGTGCTTGCTGAGCGTGGCTTTGTCAATGCTTCGACAAATGCAGCCGCTTCGAACGAGGGCACCAAGCAGTTCCTGGTCGGCACGATTGCCACGGGCAACCGTTTTGTGACGGGTGCCGCCATGCGCAACGACGCTATCGAGGCGACGCATGCCGATTGTGTTGGCATGGAGGGCGCGGCGATTGCCCATGTCGCAACTAAAAATGGTGTCGATTGCCTGGTGTTGCGCGCTATCAGCGATAATTGTGACGAGGCGTACGATGCGATTTGCGACCGTGAGTTCGACCTGTTCGAGTATGCCCGTACCGCGAGTGGCATTACGCTCGATATCGTCCGCCGCATTGCCGCTGCGCAATAGCGCGTCTATTTGTAAGAACCTACGACCAAGGAGTGTCCATGGCCGATTCCATTAACTACCAGCTTGCCAAGTTCGTCGCCAGCTACGGCAAGGTTTCGCAGATTCCCGAGTCCACCTGCCCCGAGGTGAGCTTTGTCGGCCGCTCCAACGTGGGCAAGTCGTCGATTATGAACAAGCTCTTTGGCCGCAAGAACCTGGTCAAGGTTTCCAGCACGCCGGGCAAGACGAGCAACATCAACTTCTTTGAGGCCGACGACGTGCATTTCGTGGACCTGCCGGGTTACGGTTTCGCCCGTCGCTCCAAGGCCGAGCGCGACCGTTGGGCCGAGCTCATCGGCGACTTCTTCGACTCCGAGCGCAGCTTTAACTTGGTCGTCTCGCTGGTGGACATTCGTCACGACCCCAGCAAGCTCGACCACGACATGATTGACTACCTACAGGGCAACGAGTTCAACTTTATCGTCTGCCTCACCAAAGCCGACAAGCTCAGCCGCACCCAGCAGGCCCGCCAGGCAGCAGCCATCAAAAAGCAGCTCAACGTCCCGGCCGAGAATGTAATCATCACGAGCTCCCAGACCGGCACCGGCATCGACGAACTCAAAAAGCGCATCGCCGAGGCCTGCCTCTAATCGGGCAGCATCCCCTCAAAAGCTCTCATCTATATCACCCCAGTGATAGTTATTGGTAAACTATCACTGGGGTGATATTTTTAGGAGGTCGATATGGAGCTTTGGCACGGGTCGGAGGTTGTTGTCGAGCATCCGTCGCTGGATAGATGTAAGCAGTTCAACGACTATGGACGTGGGTTTTATTGCACGCCACATGAGGAAATGGCGATGGAATGGGCATGCCGGACCGAGTCCGATGGTATCGCGAATCGATATGAGCTCGATATGGATGGTCTCGCGGTCTTGGATTTGGAGTCCGGGGAGTTTTCAATTCTTAATTGGCTTGCGATTTTGGCCGACAACCGGGAGTTTAATGTCTCGACGCCAGTAGCACGCGAGGGGCTTCGTTATCTGCTGGATAACTGCCTGATTGATATTTCTCCCTATGACGTTATTCGAGGCTATCGCGCCGACGATTCCTACTTTTCGTTTGCAAGACAGTTCGTTAACGGCATGATCTCGCTCAGGCAACTGCAACTCATTATGCGTTTGGGCGATTTGGGCATCCAATACGCTCTTATGAGTGAGCGCGCGTTCTCGGCGATCAGGTTCCGCGATTGGAAGCAGGCCTCGGGAGCTGAGTTTTATCCCAAACGATTTGAGCGAGAACAGAATGCTCGACGTAAGTATCTGGATACGATAAACGGATTTGACACCGAGGGTGTCGACATTAGGGATTTGATGGCAGGGAGGGTCGATTTAAATGATCCAAGAGTTAACGGATTGTGGGCCGAGTAGGACATATCCCGTCTATTACCTCGAGGACGCAATGAACAACCTAGGCGACTGCTTTGACTATGCCGTTAATGATTATGGAGCAGAGGGATCGGAAGTTGCTGAACTCTTTTGCCTCAGCGGCGTAGCTCGCGAGTTCGAACGCGGCAACGCATGGGTCGTATCGGGAAAATCGGGCGTTGAGCTGTTCGCGCTTATCGCTGAAAGATCGGGCTATCAAAACAGGCCTATACCGGACTGCACCTATCGATTTGAGAAGACGCCGGAATATTGGGCGGGCTGGATGCTGGCATACCTGCAGTGGCGTTTAGGGGAGTCTTTCGAAGATCTGCTGCATGTCGTTCCATTTGATGCGCTGCGCGGTCTGTACTATCCCTGGCATGAAGCCTCAGAGGAACGTGTGGCGCGTCTTATTTGCGATATGGCGAAGAAAACACCTCGTCAAACTAAACTGGCGCAAGCAAGAAAGAGGCTCAAGAAAACCCAACAAGACCTGGCATACGAATCGGGCGTATCACTCCGCTCAATCCAAATGTACGAACAGCGCCAGAGAAACATCAACGAAGCATCGGTAACAACCGTAAGGGATATGGCGAAAGTCCTGCACTGCAGCATCGAAGACATCTTAGAGCCAGTCTTTGAATACAAAGAAACTAGCGCAGCCTAAAAGAGATGCTGGCCGCTGATTGCTCAAGTTGCAGTTCGAGCAATTTGAGCAGCGAAGCCGGCTGCCTAGTGGGGGCATGTGGGCCTTCTAGGTATCAAAATCCGCCTACGTATCGAAATGCCCCGCCAAGCTAAAGTGCTCGGCGGGGCATATTTCGATTGACGATGCTAACAGGGGTTGAACTTTAATATGCCGCGAGTAAGAGGCGTCTGCATTTAGCAATTAAAGTAAATTATTCAATTCGGGTGCTCAGCCAGTATTCTCCATTTGAAGCTAAGATTGCGTACGTAATTCCATTTTTGACAGTTGGCGTACCTACGCAGGCAGCGCCAATCTCCTTAGCGTCGGAAAATGAGAGTGTTGGATCAATTGCTTGTATGGTTGCTAATGCTGTCGCCGCGGCATAATCTGAATTTTCGAAGTACATGACTATGTTTTTGAAGCAGTTTTCTGATCCAAGATAGCTGAATAGTAGTTGACTGCTCGAGTCCGAGAAAAACCTCCAATACCGGCAAGCGTAGAGCCATTTTTTATCTGAAGCTCGAGTCCCGTGCCGCTATCGTCTAACTCGTAACTCGCCTTCATACTGCTGCAATTGGGAATATCGGAGAATTCCTCGTTAAGTCGTTCAATAAAGCCTTCAGGTGAAATTGAAAACGATCCGTCGCCAAGAAAGGAAGTAATTTCCTTTTCGTTGCGGGTGTCAACGACCTCTCCGCATCTCCCGCATTCTCGAATTTCCTTCGAGGTGGCGTCAACGTAATCGACTTCGGTAGTCCAAGAACCTGGTTGATGCCCAAGGGGTTTCCCTTCGGTTTTGCCGCAGCGTTGACAGGTCTTCGGAACCGTGCATGTTGCTTCTTCCCATTCATGTCCGAGCGGTTTCCCCTCGGTTTTGCCGCAACTTTTACAGGTGCGAGGGCTTGTACAGTTTGCATTGGTCCAAAGTTTGTGGGTGCAAAACATTTGAGGAAACAGCATGGGTAAGCAGAAGATGACGGCAACTATCGCAGCAGTTGCGATAGCCGCTCGTTTATTACCACCAAGTTTGTTAATGGCACTCGTTAGAAGTAAATCGTCCTCTTCCTTATTGCATGTGGCACCGTCTTCATTTGATGATCGATCGTCAGGGGAGGTGGTGTCGTCAGCACCATCAGAAACCTGCTTCCCTTCGATATTCGGCTTCTGTTCATCAGATGCACTGGGCGTTTGCTCACTATTGGGCTCTTTCATCTCGTCATCCATGCTTATCGAGTCCCCTCTCTCGTTTCAAATGTGCGATGCGAACAATTGCGATAAGTGAAACAGATACTCACATGAATATATCCTAGTTTGGGATATATCAAAATGGAATATAGCGTAAACGGTATGAACGTTGATGCTAATAGGACATGCGGAAAGTGCCTCTCCCAGATTCGTCGGGAACAAGGTATCACTCAGGTTGAACTCGCAAAGAAACTGAGGGTACCTCAGTCGTTCATCTCGAAAGTCGAAACCGGGGAACGCAGTCTTAGGGTTTATGAGCAGTTCGCCTATGCAGAGGCACTTGGAATTACCGTCGGAGTTCTCGTGCAAAGACTTGAGGCGGTTCTGAGCAGCGGAGATAAATAGATTGCGCCGCGAATCGGGCGATAATTAAATCAGCGAATGCGATTATCCTGTCGAGGCTGCGAAGGTCCCCTTGGGGCTTCCCCTGAAAACAATCCGCAGATCGAATTGCCCCGTCGCGCGAAGCGCACGACGGGGCAATTCATGATCGAGGACGTTTTCAGGGGAAGCCCCAAGGGGACCGGTGAGAGCAATGAGGCAGGGCGCTACAGGTACTCGATTTGAGCGCCCTCGGTGTCGCACGTCAGAATGTGCGTGTCACACTTGGGGAACTGTTCACGCAGTTTGACCTGTAGGAACTTTGCCACGATGGTGTCGTCAGTCACGGCCATGAGGGTCGAGCCCGAACCACTGATCCAGATGGTCTTAGCGCCGCCGTTAAGGCAGGTGTCGCGCACGGCGTTGTAGTCGGGGATGAGGCGACGGCGATACGGCTCTTGGATGCGGTCGTCGTTGGCGGCGGCAATCAGATCCAGGTCGCCGGTCTCCAGGCCGCGCGTCATGCCGGCGATGCGGCCCATTTGCCATACGGCGGTGGAGAGTGGAATCTCCTGCGGCACAACCTTGCGCGCCTCGCTCGTATGTACCTCGTAGGGCGGAATCACGGTAATAAAACGCAAGCGATCGCTCACCTCGTAGCGCAGGCACTGGGGGAGCGAATCGGTCGGCGTAAAGGAGCAGACGGCGCCGCCCAGGATGGCGGGGGCGACGTTATCGGGATGGCCCTCGACCTCGGTGGCAATGCGGACGAGCTCGGCGCGGTCGACGGTGTGGCCTGTCAGCGCGGCGGCGGCCATAATGCCGGCGACGACGCAGGTTGAGCTGGAGCCCAGGCCGCGGGCGACGGGAACGTCAGTCTGAATGTCGATGGCGACGGGGAAGGCCGGCTCGCCCCATGCGGCCAGTGCGTCGACAAAGCTCACGTAGACTAGGTTGTTCTCGTTTTGAAACTCCTCGGGGCAGCCCGTGATGGTGAGCTTGTCGGCGCGCTCGAAGGTGAAGTGCGAGTAGAGGCTGACGGCCATGCCGAGGGTGTCGTAGCCGATGCCTAGGTTGGCGCTCGTTGCTGGGACGGTGATTTTGATCATGTGAGTCCTCCTGGCGTGCCTGGCTGTTTAGTTCGCTGCTCGGGCAGTCCTGCGCAAGACGGAAAGCACATTAAGTGCTTTCCTTTGCGTGCGGAACTCGCGACGAACTAAACAGCCAGGCACGCTGTGCGCGTTCGTCATCATCCCGGGGATTATCTGATAAAAGAAGGTGCGCCGGCTTTCGCCGGCGCTTAATAAGGAATCTAGTTGGTGCTCATTCGTTTTGCTGCAGACTCGACGTAGCTTGCCATCTCATCGACGTCGCAGACGTCTTCGAAACGGACGGGTTTGGATTCGAGTTCGGCGAGCTGGGTCGGGGCGACCGTGTTGGTGGCCTGCTCGAGCACACGCATAGCCTCAAAATCATCCTCGGGAACGTCGAGCCCCAGGGCGTCGCAGCAGGCGCGTGGGAACTTGTAGGGGCTGGCGGTCGAAAGCAGCACGCGGGCCTTGGCGCCCTCGGCGGAAGCGACCTGCTCAAAGACGTGGTAGCCGCAAGCGGTGTGCGGGTCGATCACGTAGCCGTTCGCGTCCCAGCAGCTCTTGATGGCAGCGCGGACCTCGTCCTCGCTGGCCCAACCGCAGCCAAAGACGCTCTGAATCTTTGCCAGCAGTTCGGCGGGTACCTCGTAGCGGCCGGTCTGGGCAAGCTGCTCCATAAGGCCGGCAACGAGCTCACAGTCGCCGTCGGACAGGAAGTAGAGCATGCGCTCCAGGTTGGAGCTAATAAGGATGTCCATCGACGGCGAGATGGTCGTGAAGAACGGACGGTTGCGGTCGTAGACGCCGGTGGTCAGGAAGTCGGCGAGCACGTTGTTCTTGTCGCTGGCCACGACGAGTTTGGCGACGGGCAGACCCATGCGCTTGGCATAGTAGCCGGCCAGGATATCGCCAAAGTTGCCGGTCGGCACGCAGAACTCCACGGCATCGCCGGCCTTGATGGCGCCGGCGCGCAGTAGCTGCGCATAGGCGGCAAAGTAGTAGACAACCTGCGGCACCAGGCGGCCGACGTTGATGGAGTTGGCGCTCGAGAGCACCGTGCCGGCGGCCTCCAAGCGCTCGGCAAGTTCCTTATCGGCAAAGATGCGCTTGACGGCACTCTGGGCGTCGTCGAAGTTGCCGCGGATACCGCAGACGGCGACGTTATCGCCCTCCTGAGTGGACATCTGCAGGTTCTGGACGCGGCTGACCTTGCCCTCGGGATAAAAGACAGTGATGCCCGTGCCCGGAGCGTCGGCAAAGCCGGCGAGTGCTGCCTTGCCCGTGTCGCCCGACGTGGCGGTGACGATCATGATGCGCTCGGCGCCGCCGTCCTTGGCGGAGGTGCGGGCCATAAGGCGGGGGAGCATCTGCAGGGCGACGTCCTTGAAGGCGCTCGTGGGGCCGCCAAAGAGTTCCATCACATAGGTCTGAGGGGCGTCAGCGCCCGGCGCAGCGTCGAGTTTGACGAGCGGCGTAACCTCTTCGCTCGCGAACGTGCCGCGGTATGCCTCGTCGACACACGCCGAAATTTCTTCGGCCGTGTAATCATTCAGTAACATTCCCAACACATCTTGAGCGATTTCAAAGTACGATTTATCTGCAAGCGAGCTGATATCGACCTGCTGGGTGCCAAGCTCGTCCGAGACAAACAAACCCCCGTCGGGAGCGATGCCGGTGCGGATTGCCACCTTACTTGAGCACGATAAAGTGCGTCCTCGTGTACTATGATAAGTTCCCATATAACACTGCTCCTCGGATGCCTTGGTCCCAATCGGTGAAACCATGGTATCAGAGCGCGCAAAACAGGTTTGCAGAGGCTTTTAGAAAGGTAACCTCCAGCCCATGATTAAGATTGCCAAGTTTGGCGGCTCGTCTGTCGCCGACGCCGAACACTTTAAGAAGATCAAGGCCATTGTCGATGCCGATCCGGCCCGCCGTTTTGTGGTGGTTTCTGCCTGCGGTCGCCGCTTTAAGGGCGACACCAAGGTGACCGACCTGCTCTACCTGGTTAACGCGCACGTTAAGTACCACGTGTCGTGCGAGGAGCTGCTCGAGGACATTGGGCAGCGCTATTTTGATATCGCTGACGAGCTGGAGCTCACCTATCCCATCCGCGAGGAGTTCGCGGCCTTTGCCGAGCGCGCCCGCTCGGGCGGCTACTCCACCGAGGAGCTCGTGAGTCGTGGCGAGTACTTCACCGCTCGCCTGATGGCCGAGTATCTGGGCCTGCCGTTCCTGGACGCCGCGACGGTCGTGGCGTTCCATCACGACGGTACGCTCAGCATGAACCGCACCTCCGAGCTGGTGCAGGAGTACGGTCAGCAGGGCGGCTTTGTCATGCCCGGTTTCTACGGCGCGACGCGTGAGGGTCAAATCAAGCTGCTCGACCGTGGCGGCGGCGATATCTCGGGCTCGATCCTGGCCAAGTGCCTGGGCGCCGACCTGTACGAGAACTGGACCGACGTTTCGGGCTTCTATTCTGCTGATCCTCGCATTGTGCCCGAGGCTCAGCCCATCGCCCGCGTTACCTACGAGGAGCTGCGCGAGCTTTCGTACATGGGTGCAAGCGTCCTGCACGAGGAGGCCGTGTTCCCTGTGCGCGAGGCAGGCATTCCACTGGTCATCAAGAACACCAATGCGCCGCAGGACCCCGGCACCATCATTAGCGAGACGGCTGACGAGGGTGAGGCAGAGCCCATCATTACCGGCGTGACCGGTAAGCGCGGCTTTGTCGCCATCAACGTTGCCCGCGACCGTACCAAGCCGCGCGTCGGCTTTATGCGCCGTGCGCTTTCGGTCTTCGAACGCTATGACGTTTCCGTCGAGCACATGCCCACCGGTGTCGACCGCTTTGGTGCTGTGGTGCAGGAGCAGGACGTGCGCGATTCGCTGTACTCGCTCGTAGGCGACATTCAGCAGGAGATCGAGCCGCTCGAGATCGAGGTGGTCGAGGGCTTGGCACTTATCGCGACCGTCGGTCGTAACCTGCGCGGCCGTGCAGGTATCTCGGGCCACCTGTTTGGCATGCTTGGCCAGGCGGGCGTGAGCGTGCGTATGATTTCGCAGAGCTGCGATGAGATCAATATCATTATCGGCGTCGAGGAGAAGGACTTCGACTTGGCGATTCAGACCATTTACCGTGCCTTCTCCGACGAGAACGGCATTGTGAAAGTCGCGGACCTGGAGGCTCCCGCGCCGGTCGAACCCGCCCTGGCCGCCCTCCACAAGTAGCGGCCATTCCGGCAGATTTTGGGACATGCCCCAAAATCTGCCGTGGGGCGTTTCATTTCGGTTTCGTTTCGACGGGGCGGGTTTCATGCCCGTCCCGTTTTTGTATAAACTGGGCAAGAACATTTAGCCTGCTCGGCGTGCGGGCAAAAGCCACAACCTTAAAAGGGGGAAGCATGAAACAGTACACGGTTGCTATTTTGGGCGCGACGGGAGCTGTTGGCACCCAGATGCTCGAGTGTCTCAACGAGCAGGAGTTCCCGGTCGGCAAGCTCAAGCTGCTAGCGAGCGCGCGCTCTGCGGGCAAGACCGTCGAGTTCCGCGGCGAGCAGGTTGTGATCGAGGAAGCTTGCCCCGAGGCCTTTGAGGGCTGCGACATCGTACTCGGCGCTGCCGGCGACGATATCGCGAAGGAGCTGCTGCCCGAGGCCGTCAAGCGTGGCGCCATCGTGGTAGACAACAGCCATGCCTTCCGCATGGATCCCGAGGTGCCGCTGGTCGTGCCCGAGATCAATGCCGACGATATCAAGTGGCATCACGGCCTTATCGCCAATCCCAACTGCGCGACTATCATCGGCCTGGTTCCCACGTGGCCGCTGCATCAGCTCGCCGGCGTGAAGCGCATGATCGTCTCGACGTATCAGGCGGCTTCGGGTGCCGGCGCTCCCGGTATGGCCGAGCTCGAGGCTCAGCTGGCCGCCCTGGGTCGCGGCGAGGAGATTCCCGAGCCGCGTGCATTTGCCGCCCAGCTGGCGAGCAACCTGATTCCGCAGATTGGCGGCGTCAAGGAGGAGGGCTTTACCTCCGAGGAGATGAAGCTGCAAAACGAGGGCCGTAAGATCATGCATCTGCCCGAGCTGCGCGTGAACTGCACCTGCGTGCGCGTGCCCGTGCTGCGTTCGCACTCCGAGAGCATTACGCTCGAGTTTGAGCGCGATATTACGGTCGAGGAGGCCCGTGCTGCGCTGGCTGCCGCTCCCGGCGTCAAGCTGGTTGACGATCTGGGTGCCGAGGGTGCACACGACCGCTTCCCCATGCCGATGGATACGTCCGACCAGGACCTGATTTGGGTCGGCCGCGTGCGTCGCGACATCTCGAACCCCGAGGCCGCGCGCGGCATCACCTTCTGGTGCTGCGGCGACCAAATCCGTAAGGGCGCGGCAACCAACGCCGTCCAGATCGCTAAGCTGCTCTGCGAGTAGTTTGACCTGTCCGGCGGGGGCCGGGCTTGGTTTTCAGAACGTCCTCGACCATGTGTGGCGCCTTGTCCTGCTCCTTCGGAGCCGCGGACAAGGCGCCACACTGGTCTGCGGAATGTTCTGAAAACCAAGCCCGGCCCCCGCCTGCGGTGACGCTGTTGCGAGCGCTCTGCGATGGGGACGTTGTTGGTTGGGGCCGCTGGGCTGATGTGGGGGCGCGTGGTTGTTGCGGGCTCTGGTCCCGGCGGCGGCCTCGGCGCTTCGCGCCTGCCGCCTGGGTCTACTGCGGGGCCGTGGCGGCAGCGGCGGCGCTTCGCGCCTGCTGCCTGGGGTGACTTTGGGCTTGGTGCGAATTGAGGTCTAATACTTTTCCCGTGAAGTGAACGACCTTATTTGGACCCCCGAAGCATTGGCATATTTTGACCGCTATTTCCTGCGGTTTTGCAGCGCGAATCCTGCGGTTTTTTGGTCTAAAGGTGTGGATGCTCCGGGGCTTCGTTTTTACTCGTTCACTTCTCGGGAAAGTATTAGAGCTCAGCTGGCGGGGGTACCGCCCTGGCGTCGAAGCCCCGCGTCTTCTTCGCTTGATTGGGAAAAACAGCCTCGCTGAAGTAATTGCGAGCCCGCCCGGACGTATCTGCGGGGGTTGTCTGCACAGTTCGCGGTATTATGTTTGCTGAGTTTTGAAAGGAGCCGCTGGTGGTCACGACGACATTTGCCTCGCCTTTGGGCGAAATCCTGCTTGCCGCTGATGGCCGCGGTTTGACGGGGCTTTGGTTTGAGGGGCAGGAGCACTTTGGCTCTACGCTGCTCAAAGAGGATGCGGAGTATGTCGTAGGTACCGATGCGGTTTCTGGTACCGGTGGGATGTCTTCGGTGAGTCCGGCAAATGGTGTGGCCTCTTCGGTGCTTGAGCGTTCATGGGCTTGGCTGAATGCTTATTTTGCGGGGCAGGAGCCTCGGTTTACGCCGCCGTTGCATTTGATTGGCACGGCGTTTCAGCGCGAGGTTTGGTTTGAGCTGCTTTCTATCCCGCGTGGCGAGGTCGCTACGTATGGCGAGATCGCCCAGCGTGTTGCGGCTCGACATCATGTGCCGGGAAACGAGGCACCCGTTGTATCTCCTCGCGCGGTGGGGGCTGCGGTTGCGCGTAACCCCATTTCGATTATCGTGCCATGCCATCGCGTAGTTGCCGCCGATGGTTCGCTCAACGGATATGCCGGCGGGCTCGATCGCAAGGAGTGGCTGCTTCGGCTTGAGGGCGCCTATCTATAAGCTGCAGGCGGCCGCAACGCCCATGCGGCAAGCGCGCTCGCTGTACGGGCGTTGTTTGCAGGGCGAGATGTGAAGCCGCCCGTTCCTTAAGTCCGACTAAGCTATAACCTTGCTTTTTTAAATATGCTCATCGACCTGCTAAGGCAGCACTAAGGCGAGTGCGGGTGCGCTATTATCGGCGCTCACGGAGCGCTTGGTGTTCTTGGCACGCATGGACGAGGGCTCGGCGGGCTTTACCATGGCGTCGATCGATCTTTCGGAGGCGGTGAACAAGGTGGCGGCGCCGTTTAAGTCGGTGGCGGTCTCAGGCGGTAAACGCCTGTCGACGTCGATTGCGACCGGCGTGCGGACCCATGCCGATGCCGCGGCGGTGGCGCAGGTGGTTGAGTTGCTACTGGACAACGCCACGCGCTATGCGAGCGAGGGCAGCGTGATTGAGCTGAGCCTGTGCGCCGTTTCGCACGGCAAAGGCAAGGGCGCCGCCGAGCTTGTCGTATCGAACGCCGTGGACGAGCTGCCCGAGGGCGACCTGGACCGATTGTTCGATCGCTTCTATCGTGCGGATGCGTCGCGCAGCTCCAAGACGGGTGGCTCGGGCGTGGGCCTGTCCGTGGTGCGTGCCATCGCCGAGGCCCATGGAGGCGCCGCCACCGTATCCGGTCACGGCAACCAGATCACCTTCACCGTTTGCCTTTAAAACCTGCCAAAAAGGAACAGGTTTATTTTGGCAGGTTTTATCTGGGGAAACGTCCGCAGGAGAGGGCATGGGCGGTGTGAACATATGCATCTCTACCTGCTAAAATATAGGCATCGTTATTCGGCTCCTGAGTGGAAAGGAGACGGTCATGCAGTACGAGATCGGCGGAGGGGCTTTCCCGGTTGTTACGTGCAACCTTAGCGATGGCGAATCCATGATCACCGAAAGCGGCGCCATGGCTTGGATGACCCCCAACATGGAAATGTCTACCTCGGGCGGTGGCATCGGCAAGATGTTCTCCAAGGCTTTTTCGGGTGAGGCATTGTTCCAAAACATTTGGACCGCGCGTGGCGATGGCATGATCGCGTTTGGCTCCTGCTTCCCCGGCCGCATCGTGCCAATCGAGATCGGTCCGGGCAAGAGCTGGATTTTGCAGAAGCGTTCGTTCCTTGCCGCGGAAAGTGGCGTCGAGTTGAGCATTCACTTTAACAAGAAGGCAAAGGCCGGCGTCTTTGGCGGCGAGGGCTTTATCATGCAGAAGCTCACGGGCTCGGGTGTTGCTTTTGCCGAGATCGACGGCGACCTGGTTGAGTACGAGCTCGCTGCTGGCCAGCAGATGATTGTGGATACCGGCAACGTGGCCGGCTTTGAGGAGACCGTGAGCATCGACGCTCAAATGGTCAAGGGCGTCAAAAACATCATGTTTGGTGGCGAGGGCGTGTTCAACACCGTGCTCACCGGTCCCGGTCGCATCTGGTTGCAGACGATGCCCATTTCCAATCTTGCGGCAGCAGTGGCCTCGATGACCAACAACAATAACTAGTCCGCATAGGATAGCGCGCGGCGGGCTTACCCTGTCGCGCGCTTTTTTGCTGGCAAACGCCTCGCTTATAGAGTGTGGCTGCGCTGCTACAGCGAGCGTCGTCATCTCGTCACCCTGATAGCTTGCGGCAAGCGTGGCAATGAGGAGTGAGAATTTGAGTGCTCAGTCCCAAGGCATAATGGCGGCCATGCCAACAAGCAAAAACGAGTTGCCGGTGTCACGGAAAGGCAGGCGTCGGTCGATTCCACGTGAGACGGCTGTGCCGATCTGCACGGCCGCCCCTGCGCGTCCCGCGCTGCCCCCAAAGAGGTACGTTTCCCCATATAAAACCTGCCAAAATAAACCTGTCCCTTTTTGGTAGGTGGGAAATGGGTAATACTAAAGAGTTATCCGACCAGATGGGAATTAATCGATGGCCTATATCGAATTCAAAGACGTCATCAAGGCATACGGCGAGGGCGATGCCCGCATCCACGCGCTCGACGGCGCGAGCTTTACGGTCGAGCGCGGCGAGCTCGCCATCATTTTGGGTGCTTCGGGTGCCGGCAAGACCACGGCCCTCAACATTCTGGGCGGCATGGACACGGCAACTTCTGGCACCGTGACGGTGGACGGGCGTGACGTGAGCTCTGCCAACGAGGCTCAGCTTGTGGAATACCGTCGCGCCGATGTTGGCTTTGTCTTTCAGTTCTACAATCTGGTCCCTAACCTGACGGCGCTTGAGAACGTCGAACTCGCGGCGCAGATCTGCCCCGATTCGCTCGATGCCGAGCAAACGCTTCGCCAGGTTGGCCTGGGCGACCGCCTCGCTAACTTTCCGGCGCAGCTTTCGGGCGGCGAGCAGCAGCGCGTATCCATCGCCCGCGCGCTGGCTAAGAACCCCAAGCTGCTTTTGTGCGACGAGCCTACGGGTGCACTCGACTACAAAACCGGCAAGCAGATCTTGCAGCTGCTACAGGACACTTGCCGCAAGCAAGGCATTACGGTCATCATCATCACCCACAACTCTGCGCTGGCGCCCATGGCCGATCGCCTGATCCGCTTTAAGAGCGGCCGCGTGGAGAGCGAGACGATCCAGCAAAATCCTGTGCCTATCGAGACGATCGAGTGGTAGCGCCCATGAATCAGGACCGCCAAAACAGTCAACGCCGCGACGCGCAGAACACGGAGCGCGAGCAGGATTTTACGACCTACCGTACCGCCCAAAGCTCAAACGATATGGTGCCGACGGTTTTTCGCCGTGGCATCTACCGCACGATTCGCGGCAGCCTCAAACGCTTCTTGTCTATCGTTGTGATCACCGCGCTTGGCGTGAGCGTGATGTGCGGCCTTAAGGCGGGCTGCGAGGACCTGTGTGATTCGGTCGACGCCTATTTTGACCAGCAGAATGTCTATGACATCAACGTGCAGTCGACCTATGGTCTGACCGATGACGATATTGCCGCGATCCAAGAGGTCGATGGCGTCGAGACGGCCGAGGGCATCTATACCGAGACCGCCTATACCGCCGTGGGTACGACGCGCGAGCGTGTCGTCGTACAGAGCCTCTCCAAAGAGAATATTGACCAACCGGTGCTAGTGCGCGGCGAGCTGCCCGAGACTTCGGGCGAAGTGGCAGTGACCTCACGTTTTTTGAAGGCTTCGGGCAAGAAAATCGGCGATACGGTGAGCTTTGCCGCCAACGATGCGAGCTCGTCGAACCAAAGCGCCAAGGACCAGTTTGCCGATGGGGACTACACCATCACGGCCGAGGTTCTCGATCCTACCGACGTGAGCTCCGACTCGACAGTCAACGCCTTTCGCGCTGCTTCGACTGCGGACTACAAGTTCTACGTGAGCGAGGATGCCGCGACATCTTCTTCCTACTCCGCTGTCCACGTGGTCGTCGAGGGAGCCAAGAGCCTCAACTCCTATTCGGATGCCTACTCGGCAAAGATCAATGAGGTCAAGGGCAATATCGAGAAGATCCGCGAGGAGCGTGAGAAGGCGCGCGCCCAGGAGCTGACGGTCGACACACCGGCGAGCTTGGACGCAGCTGAGCGTCAGGCGAATATGGTCTTTGGGATCGAGCAGGACAACATCAATCGCATGGCCGAGGGCAGCGACGAGCGTGCGCAGGCGCAAGCCGACCTGGACCAGCGCCGTGCCGCCGCCGACCAGCAGTTTGCCGATGCCCGCGCCGAGCTCTCTGACCTGGGCGAATGCACCTGGTACATCCAGGACCGCGATAACATCGCAAGCTACTCGAGCGTGGAGAGCGATAGCTCGTCAATTGAGGCCATTGCCACGGTGTTCCCGTTCATCTTCTTTATCGTCGCCGTGCTCATCAGCCTCACCACCGCCACGCGCATGGTCGAGGAGGAGCGCACGCTCATTGGCCTGTACAAGGCGCTCGGCTATTCGCGCGGGCGTATCCTGTCCAAATATGTGGACTACTCGCTGTGGGCGTGTCTGATCGGTGGCGTGCTCGGCAATATCATCGGATTTGTGGGTCTGCCGCTGTTCTTGTTTACGGTGTTCGACGACATGTACTCGCTGCCCCAGATGTTGCTTTCGTACGACATCGTGTCATCACTCGTGTCGGTAGCGCTGTTTGCCGTGGGCGTGGTGGGCGCCACGATTATCGCCTGCCGCCACGAGATGGCTGAGACCCCAGCCTCGCTCATGCGCCCCAAGGCCCCGCGCGCCGGCTCGCGCATTCTGCTCGAGCGCATTGGCTTTATCTGGCACCGCATGGGCTTTTTGAACAAGGTCGCTGCACGCAACCTGTTCCGCTACAAAAAGCGCGCCTTTATGACCATCTTTGGCATTGCGGGCTGCACGGCGCTTGTGATTTGCGGTATGGGCATCCGTGATACGTCGGTCGCGCTGTCGCCCAAGCAGTACGGGCACATCACACGCTACGATTTGCTGGCGGTCGCCAATCCCGATGATTTTTCGCAGACGTGCGCGGCGTTGGATGAGCGCAGTGCAGCCAAGGATTCCGACGTGACCGTGACTTCGACGCTGCCGATTATGACCGACAACGTTACCTTTACATTCGGCGGAAAGAGCGAGACCGTGCAGCTGATCGTGGTGCCCGATGACCGCACGAACGACCTGGATGACTACGTGCGCCTAGAGGACGAGTCCAAAGAACCGCTCGCCCTGCGTGACGGGGATGTGTATTTGAGCAAGAGCTCTCAGCTGGTGCTGGGGATCAAGCCGGGCGATACGGCACACGTCCAGGATTCGTCGCTCAATGTTGCCAAGGTCAAAGTCAGCGACATCTCGCTCAACTATCTGGGGAACACGCTTTACATGACGCAGGGCACCTATGAGCGCGCGTTCGGTCGAAGTGCACGCCTTAACGGCGTCTTTGTGCTGCTTAAGGGTTCGTCGGCCGACCAGATTGCGTTTAGTAAGAATCTTAAGAGTGACGGTTGGCTTACGATTTCGAGTACGGCCGAGCATTGGGAAAACTATGAGGCGAACTTTACGATTATCAATTCGGTCGTGGTGCTCGTGACCTTTATGGCGGCGTGCCTGTCGTTTGTGGTGGTGTTTACGCTGTCCAACACGAATATCTCCGAGCGCGAGCGCGAGCTGGCGACCATTAAGGTGCTGGGCTTCCGCCGTGGCGAGGTGCACCACTACGTCAACAAGGAGACGTTGATCCTCACGGCGATTGGTGCCGCGCTGGGCGTACCGCTGGGTGGTGCGCTGGCCGAGAGCTTTACGTACATCTTGCAGATGCCGTCATTGTACTTTGACGTCGAAGTCGAGCCGCTGAGCTACGTGCTTGCCGTGGTGCTTTCCTTCGGCTTTACGATCATCGTCAACCTCGCTACCAATCGCACCCTCAATAAGATCGACATGGTCGGCGCCCTCAAGAGCGCCGAGTAGCCTGCCAAAAAGGGACAGGTTTATTTTGGCAGGTTTTATCGGGGCAAACGCCGGACAACCATTAGGTGGCCCGGCGTTTGCCCCGTCAAACGGGCTTTCCATTTGCCTTTCATTCTATTTGGTTTTCGCTCGCAGGCGTGGATGAGAGGCTCTCTTTGGCCTTCGAGATTGGGCTTGTATGGGTCGTATGCCACAAAATGGGCCTATCTACTACGTTTGCTACCACACCCTCGACCGTGACAAAGATTATGAAATTAAAACCGCAGGTAGATGGCTTGCCAGTTTTCGGAAAAGGCGGGTATGGTCGGCCCTCTCGAGTTAAACGTAGTAAATAGGCCCTTTTCTTGGCGCGCGGTCAGCTCAATGCTAATCTCCGTGCCGGAACTGACCCAGTTGTTTGTAAGTTGCGGTGATATACGGACTGTTTGGCGCTTTGGAGCTTCAAAACAGTCCCTATCTCACCGCAACTTAGGAGAAGGGCGGGGGTGGTTGGGTGCTGGTGGGTCGGAGCGTGTTAGGCCTGTTTGCGGTGCTTCCATTGTTTGCGGCACCAGCGCATGAGCGCCTTTATGACGGGAATCGTGATGAGGATGATCCATGCAGGATGGGGCTGTCCCAAACAGAGCCACATGTAGAGGAACCAAGCGATGGCGGCTGCCGGGTAGATGGCCTCGATCAGCTTAGACAGGTGGCGCCGATCGATGAAGTCACCAATCGCGTAGTAGACGGGAACCAGAAAGACGAGGAAAAGCCCCATGCCCCATGTGCCGTAGACAATGCCGAGCACCAGATAGGCGAGAGTGACAAGTGCGGGGAAGGGGAATTTGTTCCATGCACGTCCGACCTTGGTGTGGAAATGCTTGCCATGATGGTCGAGCTTGTCGTGTGCTTCCTTCCAGCTGGAAAACGTCTCGCCGTCGATGGTGACGGTGCCGTCGTCATTGGTGCGTACGCTATGTCCATCGTCCTCAAGCGTATCGATATGCACGCCGTCCGGCCCCACATGCACCTCTTCGCCCTTGCGCTCGTTGGTCACATGGATGCCGCTCCAACCAATATGGACTTCCTCGCCTTTATTGGGATCAATGACGTGGATACCGCGCGCGAGGGAAATATCGACAAGTGGTTTGTCGCCGCAATCGGCGTGCTCGGCAGAATCCTCGGCCTCGTCAGCCACATCCGCCGTCTCGGTGTCGGCGCTACCGTCCTCCAGGTCGTCGGCATCGTTGGCCGCCTCCCCATATAACAGCTCGTCCAACGACACGTCATACAGCGCGGCGAGCGCAATGAGGTTATCGGTATCGGGTGAGGACTCGCTGCGCTCCCATTTACTGACAGCCTGACGACTCACACCCAGCTGGGCGGCAAGCGCCTCCTGAGAAAGCCCGGCAGCCTTGCGGCGATCGACGAGGCGCTGTGCCATCGCAAGATCCATGGTGGTTCCTTTCGTTTGATGGTCGAATCGAATGAGCCGAGTATGCCGAGAACAACCGGTAGCGACCACCATTTCTAGTTAGAATCTGCCCCAACCCTACCGCAACTACCGGTAGCAATCCCTAACGACCAGCCATTTCAGGACAAATGTCAGTGCAAGTAGCAGCCAAGAGCCCCCACTCAGTAAGTTGCGGTGGAATAGTTTTTGGATTCAGCCATTTGCGGACTAAGCAGGAACTATTTCACCGCAACTGAATTTCAGACCAGGCACCCGCAGCAAGAAGACGAATAGCCTCGGCGAGTATGTAAACGCAGGGCCCTCCGACCCCGCCCGACATTTCGATTGGCGACCTTTGACGGAGTCAAGGGAGGAGCCAAATCGAAATACGTCGGGCGGGGTCGGAGGGCCCGATGGGGTGGATTCCAGCCGAGGCTATTCGTCGCCGAAGCTGATGCCCAACGCCTTGGCCTCGCGCACCAGGTCGCTCTGGGGGTCGACATACTTGAGCTTGCCGGCGACCTCCTCGAGCGGTATGTGGCACATCTTGCCGTCACGCAGGGCGATCATGTAGCCAAACTCGCCGCGCAGGCAGCCGAGCGCGGCCTCGACGCCGCACTGGGTCGCAAAGATGCGATCCTGGGCATCGGGCTGGCCGCCGCGCTGCGTGTGGCCGGGGATGGCGACGCGGGTCTCGCGACCGGTCTTGGCCTCAATCTCCTTGGCGATGTCGTAGACGATCGACGGGCTCGTGCGCTCGGCAAGCTTCTTCTTGTATTCCTTCTTGGACAGCGCCGCGTCCTCCTTGGAGATAGCGCCCTCGGCGACGGCCACGATGGTAAAGCGGCTGCCGGTCTCCATGCGATGCTCGATGGTCTTGATGACGTTGTCCATGTCGTAGGGGATCTCGGGAATCAGGATGACGTCCGCGCCGCCCGCGACGCCGGCGTACAGCGGGATCCAGCCAACCTTGTGGCCCATGATCTCGATAACGAACACGCGGCCGTGACTCGAGGCGGTGGTGTGGATGTCGTCGATGCACTTGGTAGCGACGTCGATGGCGCTCGTAAAGCCAAACGTCAGCTCGGTGCCCCAGGTGTCGTTATCGATGGTCTTGGGCAGGGCGATAACGTTGAGGCCCTCTTCGCGCAGGCGGTTAGCGGTCTTGGTGGAGCCGTTGCCGCCCAGCATAAACAGGCAGTCGAGCTGCAGCTTATGATAGGTGTGGACCATAGCGGGCACCTTCTCGACGCCATCGGCCTCGGGAACATCCAGGCGCTTGAACGGCGTACGGCTCGTGCCCAGGATGGTGCCGCCGCGGGTGAGGATGCCGCTAAAATCGGCGGGCGACATGACGCGGAACCTGCTGTAGATAAGGCCCTGGTAGCCGTCCTCAAAACCATAGATCTCGATAGGCTCTTCGCTATTGGTCATGAGCGTTTTGACAATGCCGCGCATGGTGGCGTTGAGCGCCTGGCAGTCGCCGCCACTGGTAAGAAGACCGATCCTGAGCATGATGAATCCTTCCGGGCAAGTTATAACATGCGCATAAGTTTACCCCGCACACTGTTGATACGGGGGTAAAACGTGTTAGCTCAAGCGTATAGAAATGTAAGCAACGTCAGGGAACGTAAGGCCGACGGGCCTGGCTCCTTACAGTGCGAAGGCATCGACGTTGCCCCAGTGGCGGCGCAGCGTGATGGCGGCAGCGGGCTCGGTGTTGTCGAAGACGACCGACCACTGCGTGTTGCTGGTGATGTCTTCCGGATTGGGCTCTTGCGCCGCAGCGCGCAGGGCCTTCCAAGCGACTGCCTCGTCTTGGGCACCGACATGGGCGTCGAGGACATCGGCGATTGCGATGACGCGTTCCTTGCCATGGCCCAGCTCGCCATTCTTTTGGTTGGGCAACACTTCGTTGCCATAGCAGGCGTAGAAGTTCGTAACCTGGCGTACAGGAGTCGCTTTGAAAGCACGGTCCGGATCGCGCGGATCCCACTCTACTACGCGCGCGTCACCGGCGGCGTCGTTGATAAAGAAGTGGTAATCGCGTCCGGCCATGGCGTGCATGTCGTAGGCGGAAAGCAGGTCGACGGCCTCTTGCGTGGTAGCCGCGCGGTCGAGCACCAGACGGATGGCGAGCGAGGTATTGATGACGGGGCGCTTTGTGTCCTGGTCACAGGGCTTGGAATCCAGGGTGAGCACGGCAATGGACACGCCGCATTCGTTAACACCGTCGAGCTGGGCAAACGGGCCCATCAACGCCGCAGCGCGTCCGCCGACGGAGTCAAGCGGAGTGTTATCGCCCAGGTTGTTAAGGGCGGCAAACCCGATGGAGGCATAGCCGCCGCGTGGGTGATTGCGCACCAGCAGCGCCGAGGTGTCGTCCTTAAAGTCGTAATTGCGACCGGTGCGCACGCGGCCTTCGGCATCTACGGCGACAAAAGCGCTGCAGGCAAACTGGGGCGCCTGGACATGTGCCGGCACACCGGGCAACACCTGCGCCACCACAGCATCAATGTAGGCCTGGTCATCGCGCACATCGGTTGCGATGATGCGGTCAAGGTCGTAGTCGTAAGCGATGTCGATTGCGTACAGGTCATAGCCATCCGCATAGTCGGTCAAGCGTTTGAGCGACGCAACGGACTTGATTTGCTTGCGGTAAACGATGCCGGCGGCAGCGGCAAGGCCGACGGCGACTCCCGCGACACCGCAGGCGATAGCAATGTTACGTGGCTTCATGACGGCTCCTCTCGTCCTGTTAGCGCAATTGTCGCAAAAGGAGCGCGGGCATGATGGCTCAACTTGGTGAGCGGCGCGGAATTAAGCACGGAATGAAGAGTGCGGCGCTGGCGTGGCGGGGTATGCTGGAGGGGATCATCAGCCCAGCGAAAGGGGAGAACATGACGGATCAGGAAGCGCCCGAGCGCGTGCACGTGACGGCCGACGATATCGAGGCAGCCAACGACCTTATCGACTTTATCGAGGCATGCCCCAGCATGTTCCATACGGCGGCGACCATTATGGCCGAGCTCGACGAGGCGGGCTTTACCTATCTGCCCGAGAACGCGGCATGGGATATCGAACCGGGCGGTCGTTACTACACGCAGCGCAATACTTCGAGTGTTATCGCCTTTAAGGTGGGCGAGGACTTGGCTGCGACGTGGGGCGAGGACGGCGTTGCCGGCGACTACCATTTTCAGCTGACGGCGTCGCACAGCGACTCGCCGACGTTTAAGGTCAAGGCCGTGCCTGAGCTCGACGGCGCGGGCGAGACGCTGCGCCTGAACACCGAGGCCTACGGCGGCATGATCGACTACACCTGGTTCGATCGCCCGCTGGCGCTTGCGGGTCGCGTACTGGTGCGCGAGGGCGACCGTATTGAGAGCCGCCTGCTTGCCACCGAGCGCGAGGTTGCCATTATTCCGAGCCTTGCCATCCACATGAACCGTGGCGTCAACGAGAGCTTTGCTCCCAACCGAGCCGTTGACCTGTGCCCGCTCATCAGCGCTGGTGGCCTTAAGCAGGGCGACTTTGACGCCCTGATCGCCGAAGAGCTGGATGTTGAGCCTGAGCAGATCCTGGGCCGCGATCTGTTCCTGGTTAACCGCCAGGATGCGCGCATTTGGGGCTGGGCCGACGAGTTTATCTCGACGCCCAAACTTGACGACCTGGCTTGCGCCTACACCTCGCTGCAGGCATTTTTGGGTGCCGAGAACGTGCATGACGTTTCGGTCTTTTGCTGCTTTGATAACGAGGAGGTTGGCTCCGAGACCAAGCAGGGCGCCATGTCGACGTTCTTGGCCGACGCGCTGCGCCGCATCAACGGATCGCTGGGCTTTGACGACGAGTCGTACCACCGTGCGCTTGCCGCTTCGATGCTCGTGAGCTGCGACAACGCGCATGCCGTGCACCCCAACCACGCCGAGAAGTGCGACGCTTGCAACCAGGTTGTGCTCAACGGCGGCATCGTCATCAAGGAGGCCGCCAACCAGCACTACTGCACCGACGCCTTTAGCCGCGCGGTGTTCCAGGCTATCTGCGATGATGCCGACGTGCCCACGCAGGCCTTTGCCAACAAGAGCGATATGGCCGGCGGTTCTACCCTGGGCAACCTGTCGAACATGCAGGCGAGCATGCATGCCGTGGACGTGGGCCTGCCGCAGCTGGCCATGCACTCGAGCTACGAGACCGGCGGCGTGCGCGACGTGATGTACGCCATCCACGCCCTCACCGCCTTCTACGAGCGCAACCTAACCATCAACGGCGCCGAAAGTGTGGAGCTCTAAAACCTGCCAAAAAGGGATGTTAATTTTGGCAGGTTTTATCTGGGTGAAAACAAAGGGTGAAACCGAACTAGATCGGTGATGCGTAGCCGCCGAGGTGCAATGTGCCTCGGCGGCTTTTTGTGTACAGAGTACGGCTATTGCTTATAAATGCTATACATGCTTTACGTATCTACCATAGAGTTTTATGATAGTCTTGAAGTATTAAGGAGGGGCCATGACCACAACAGCCGCTCAGATCAACGTACGTCTCGATGCCGATCTTAAAAGGAGCGGGGACGCCGCTCTCTCCAGGGCCGGTATGACGCCGAGCCAAGCGGTGCGAGCGCTCTGGCAGCTTGCAGCGTCGCTGGCCGATCGCCCCGGTGCGCTCGAGGATATCCTGCTGCCCAGTCGTGCCCGGGCGGAACAGCGCGAGCACGAAAAGGCCGCCAAACGTAAGCTCGAGCTCATAGATCAGGGGTCGAAGCTGTTCGCTACCGCTTGTCGTGAGTCGGGAATCGATATGGTCAAGGCTCAGCCATCGGACGACGAAGAGCTCAAACGGAATGCCTATGCGGATCGCTATGGCGAGGAGATGAGCTGGCTCTATGAGTGAGACTCCAAAGCGCATCTTGGTTGACACCAACGTGTGGCTCGATTACTTCATTCCCTCACGACGTGGTCGTTCAGTGGCGATTGAGTTTTTACGCAATGCATGCACGGCGCAGGTGGATTTGCTGTATGCGGCGACATCGTCCAAAGACCTGTTCTATTTGATTTCAAGCGAACATAAGGCATGGTATCGGCGAGAGCACGGTTCGCTTTCCCAGAATGCCGCTATGGCAGCGACTTCGCTTGCATGGGATTGTCTTAGCGTGTTGTCGCAGCTTGCCACGCCAGTGCCCTGTGACCTGAGCGACATATGGATGGCGAACAGGCAGCGTGAGCTCCATAGCGATTACGAAGACGATTTAATCATTGCGGCAGCGATACGCGCTCAAGCAGATCTACTGGTCACCAACGATGCCAAACTCTGTTCACACGCACCCGTCGCAGCAATGAACGTCGAAAACGCAAGAAACTATCTAACAACGCTCAAATAGCTCTAAACCTCACTGGCCGAATAATAGTCAGCGAATGCCCCCAGGCAGGGCCGCGCCAGCCAGTCCCTACAGGTTGAACAAAAGTCAGCGAGAGCCCGTCTGGGCGAGCAAGGTGCCTTGAAACAAGGCGGCATTGACCTTCTGGTCATGCCGCCGAAGTTGAAAGGCAGATTGCCGTCCAGACGGGCTCGCAGCGTCGGCTCATTACGCCGTTTGTAAAACGGCGTAATTCTTAGTGTTCGATCCAGCAGCGCAGGGTCTCGCCGGCCTGCAGGTGACGCAGATTCTCCGCGGCGATGTCTATGACGTTGTTGAGCGTGGCTGCCAGGTGGAACCAGCCGGAGACGTGCGGCGTGATGAGCATGTTGGGCGCATCCCACAGGGGGCTTGTCGCAGGCAGCGGCTCAGGGTTGGTGACGTCGACCGCGGCGCCGGCGAGATGTCCTGACTCCAGGGCGGCAACTAAGTCGTCGGCGACCACAAGATCGCCGCGGCCGCCGTTGGCAAAGAAGGCGCCCGGCTTCATCGCGGCGAAGAACTCGGCGTTCGCCAGGCCTTGGGTTTCGGGTGTGCTGGGCATAAAGGATGCGACGATATCAGCCTCGGCAAGGCGCTCGGGCAGGGCGTCCATACCGTCCATGTCCTCAAACACAATGGGATAGACGAGCGGATGACGCTTGATGCCGCGGACGTGCGCGCCCATGCTGCGGCAGAGCGTGGCAAAGTGGCCGCCAATGTCGCCCGCGCCCAGCACCAGCACGTTGGCATTTTTGAGCGAGGTGACCGGCCCCAAATCCTCCCAGCGATGCTCGCGCTGCAAGTCGTGATAGCCGGGCAGGCGCTTCATCATGGAAAGGACCATGGCAAACATGTGCTCGCTCACGGCCTGGCCGTAGGCGCCCACCGAGCAGGAAAGCCTAGCGTCGGCTGGCACGGTGCCGGCGGCCAAGTAATCGTCATAGCCCGCGGTCTGCAGTTGCAGCAGCTGGAGGTGCTCGCATGCGGTAAGCAGGGCAGGGTCGATATTGCCCAGGATCACGTCGGCGTCGGCAACCTGCTCGCGCGTGACGGCGTCGGCGCTCGTGTAGATAAAGTCCTCGCCCGGAGCGCTCGACTCGAGGATTGCGCGGTGACGATCGTTGGCGGGCAGCAAAACCAAGATGTTCAAGAGAATTCCTCTCCGCTTAACCTGCCAAAAAGGGACAGGTTTATTTTGGCAGGTTTTATCAGACAAAACGTTCAAACAAAAACGCCGGATGCAAGACGAGCGTGCCCGTCAGCATCCGGCGCATCCGCGGCTACCAGCTGAGCAGCTCGTAGCCGTCCTCGGTCACCACGAGCTGTACCTCGCACTGGGCCGAATCGCTGCCGTCCTTGGTGCGCACGCACCAACCATCGCCCTTGCTAATCTTGATGTCGGGCGCTCCGGCGTTGACCATGGGCTCGATGGTAAAGACCATGCCCGGGGCCATGATGGTGTCCACATCGGGCGCCTCGGTGGTAAAGCCCACAAACGGGTCCTCGTGGAACTCCTTGCCAATGCCGTGTCCGCCGTACTCGCGCACCACGCTAAAGCCAGCGTCCTCGACCGTCTTTTGCACGGCCTCGGCCATAACGGAGAGCGGCAGCCACGGCTTGACGGCGGCCAGACCCGCCTCCACGCTGGCACGGGTGACGTCGACCAGGCGCTGGCGCTCGGCCGAGACCTCGCCGATACAGAACATGCGGCTCGAGTCGCTAAAGTATCCGTCCAAGATCGTAGAGCAGTCCACGTTGATGATGTCGCCCTCGTGCAGCACGTCCGTATCGCAGGGGATGCCGTGGCAGACCACGTCGTTTATCGAGGTGCACACGCTCTTGGGGTAGCCTTCGTAGTTGAGATCGGCCGGCGTGCCGCCATGCTCGACGGTGTAGTCGTAGATCATCTGGTCGATCTGGTTGGTGGTCATGCCCGCGGCGATGTGCTCGCCCACGTAGTCGAGCACGCCTACATTGATGGCGGCCGAACGCTTGATGCCCTCGATATCGGCGGGCGTCTTGTAGAGCGTGCGGGGCAGAACCTCCCAGCCCTCTTCCCACAGGCGCTCGAGGCGCTCGTCGAAGGCACTGTGGCATTTCTTATATTTTTTGCCGCTGCCGCACCAGCAAGCGTCGTTGCGGCCGGGCACGAGTCCATTGTCAAACATGGCTAACTTCCTTTCATTCGCAGCTAGTATAGCCCACCCCATCAGCCAAGTACCGGGTAGTCTGTGCGGTTCTGCTAGTAGCTCACCTGGCAGGGGATGCCGAGCGCGCGCACGCGTGCGGCGATTGTGTCGAGCACCACGGGCGCTGCTTTGGCAAGGCCGGCGACCGGTGTCTCGCGCGCCACCGTGTAGATGGTCGCCTCCTGCGGGCGAATGCGCTCGAGCGCCGCGAGCCAAGGGCCGACGTACGCTTCACCAGTGTTATCGAGGGACTTGCCCTGGTACTCGCCGTTCAAAAAGATCGTCTGGATAATAACGTGGCCGTTAAAGCTCGCGAACGTCTCGATCTGGTGCTCGACGTCGTAGGGGCCAACGGGCTGGTCGAGCAGCTGGATAAAAGCCGGGTCGACCGTATCGAGCTTGAGGATGTTGTCGTCGACCATCATGAGCGCATCGTGCACAGCGGGCTGGTCAGCGCGCGTGCCATTGGAGAGCACGGCGATCTTGGTGTTCGGGGCCAGCTGGTCGCGAAGTGCGATGGCGCCGGCGATAGCCTGCGGAAACTCCGGTGCGGCGGTGGGCTCGCCATTGCCGGCGAAGGTGATTACATCGGGCAGCTCGCCCTCGGCTGCCATCTCGCGCAGCTTGGCCTCGAGTGCGTCGAGCACCCCGGCGGCCGTGTTATACGGCTCATGGCAGGGGCGCTCGGCGTTAAGGCCGTTCTCGCAGTAGATGCAGTCGAACGTGCAGATCTTGCCCGACGCCGGCATCATGTTGACACCGAGCGAAAGGCCCAGGCGGCGACTGCGCACCGGTCCAAAGATGGGGCTGGCATTTAAAAACGTAGACATAGGCATATGCTCCTTGGGACAGTTGTGCCTAAGCATAGCATCGGTGCCAAAGTCTGATTCGGGCTTGTGCTTTTCAGATTTCGTTTTTTCACGCTGCCCTCGATGTCCGCGCTATGAGAGGTTCCCGGTTGGGTACAGTTAATGCGTTAACAAGGTGCAAGGCGATGGGGCACAACATGGATTTTACGGTCGAGAATGCGGGCACCACGATTGCCTGTCGCGAGTTTGCCGAGCCGGGCGTGCCGTCGGATGCGCCTGCCTTGGTGTGCGTGCACGGCGCTTGCGTCGACGGCACATTTTTTGACGGGATCGCCCGCGAGCTCGCCTGCGGCTATCGCGTAATTGCCTACGACCGCCGCGGTTGCGGCGAGAGCGGCGATGCCGCGGACGGGCGCTACGACCTCGCCGCCCAGGCCGCCGACCTGCAGGCCGTTATCGAGCATGTCGGCGCCCCGGCAAATGTCCTCGCGCACAGCGCCGGTACGCTGGTGACCCTGGAGCTTCTCCGTACAAACCCGGCCATTGTCTCGCGCGCGATGCTGCACGAACCCGCCGTGAAAAACGAGGGCGCTGGCCTGGGCACGGCCCCGGTTTTGCTCGAGATGATTGCTGCGGGAAAGGTCTCGAGGGCATTAAGAGCCTTCCTGAGTGCCATCAGTGATTCGGATCCTCAAGCTCCCAAGACAACCGAGGCGGAAGCCAAGCATGCCCTGCGCAACGGCCGCAGCTTTATGGCAAACGAATACGGGATCATTATGACCTGCGTTCCCGATTGGGATCGCGTCCGCGCATCGAAAACAGTGGCCGCCGTGTTTTTGGGCGAGCTCTCGATTGGCACGCCCCGCGAAGCGGGCACGAGAGCGTCGGCTGAGCTTTTGGGCTGTCCGCTCGTAACGGTCCCCGGCGCGCACAACGGGCTGCGCGATCGACCGGTAGCGGCTGCCCAGGCCGTCCGTGGCGTCCTAGGGTTCTAGCAGCCGCAATAATCAAAACGGGCTTTTCCCGTAAACATTTCGACCGTGTTAACAGATGCGCCCAGAACCTTACGGCTGCGGCTTCAGCCCTACCGTCTGCCAACTCATGAAAAAGAAACGGTATTCACGTGCGTACCTGCATCGACAAGGTGCTACCCTTGTAACATTTGGCACCCACTGCTACCAAGCAAAACTACTGAAAGGGCCCCCTATGCTCAATAATCACGAGGCCAATCTAACCGACGAGGAGGCTGCCGCCGAGGTCGCCCGTGTCGCGAAGACCTACCCCGTGGTGCGTTTGCTGTCTGTCGATCAGATTAAGGGCGATCCTAACTGCCTGCTCGCCGGCGAACGGTGTCCCTGTCTGCGCCAGTCAAGTCTTGAAGCCTTGGCGGCGGGTTCCGATGAGGTGTCGGAACGGCTGCTCAACGATGGCGTTGAGTACCGCGCTCGCCTGCGCTCTTTGATGGTTGAGGGCGAGCCTCACGTTCTGCTGATGGTGCGTCCGATTGATGAACAAGAGGCCGCAGAAGAGGACCTTGTCTACACCGACGTGCTGACGAGCGTGCGCAATCGCCGATATTACGAGGAAAAGCTTCGTAGCGCCCGTATGCAGGCCGGCGTGGCCGTGATCGACCTTGATGATTTTAGGGCCTTCAACGATACGTATGGCCGCCATGCCGGCGACCTTGCGCTTGGTGCCGTGGCGACGGCCATACGCAGCGGTGTTCGTTCGACTGACGAGCTTGTGCGTTTTGGCTGCGATAAGTTTGTGGCCGTCATGCCCAATATTCCCTCTGATGACTTTGCCCGTCGCCTGCGTCAAGTATCCGATGCCATTCATTCCACGATTATTCCGGGGCATGAGCGCGTTAGCTTGACGGCATGCGTTGGTGGCGTTCGCATTAATGGCGAAACGGTCGATGAGGGTGTTAGCCAGGCTGTCCAATTATTGAGCCGCGCTAAGGCAAAAGCCGGTACAGTCGTGACCGATGCCGAATCCATCGAGGCCTTCCAAAGCGAAAAGCCTACGGTGCTTATTGTCGATGACTCCGAGATGAACCGAGCCATTCTCAACGAGATGCTCAAGGACGAGTATTGCATCCTCGAGGCCGATAACGGTCGCGCGGTGCTCGACATGGTCGACCGCTATGGCGATGAGTTGTCGCTCGTGATGCTGGACATTGTCATGCCGGGCATAAGCGGCTTTGAGGTGCTGGCCGATCTGTCGCGCCGAACGGGTATCGACAATCTGCCTGTCATCATGATTTCGAGCGAAGATTCCGATGATATGGTTCTGCGCGCGTACGAGCTGGGCGCCTCGGACTATATCAACCGCCCGTTTGACTCCCGTATCGTGCGCCGCCGCGTAAGCAACACCATCCGCCTGTACGCCAAACAGCGCCGCCTGACGAGCCTGCTGTCCCAGCAGTACAACGAGCGCGTCAAGAACAGTCGCATGCTCATCGACATCATGGCCGGCGTCATGGAGCTTCGCAACGGCGAGAGCGGCAGGCACGTTACGAACATCGAGAAGCTGACCGAGCTGCTGCTTGGCTGCCTGGTCCACCGTAGCGACAACATCTCCCTCGACAACGAGGAGCGCTCCACGATTGCCCTGGCTTCGGCGCTGCACGATATCGGCAAGATGTCGATTGACGATGCGATTCTCAACAAGCCCGGGCGCCTCACGTCCGAGGAATTCGAGATTATGAAGACGCATACCACGATCGGTGCCGACATGCTGCTCGAACTGGGCCGCCATCACGCCGGCAATGCGCTTATGGAATATGCGTACCAGATTGCGCGCTGGCACCACGAGCGTTGGGACGGCAAGGGTTATCCCGACGGCCTTAAGGGCGACGATATCCCCATCGCCGCGCAGGTGGTTTCGGTGGCCGACGTGTACGATGCGCTGACGAGCGTGCGCGTGTACAAGGATGCTATCCCGCACGAGGAAGCGATCCAGATGATCTTGGACGGTAAGTGCGGTACCTTTAACCCGCTGCTGCTCGACTGCCTGCTCGAGGTGCAAGACCGTATTGCCGAAACATTGGCGCGCCCTGCTGAGGTCGTTGCGCTTCCTACGATTTAGTTTGACCAAAGGAGTTTTAACCCATGATTTCCATGCGTGAGGCGTATGAGAAGATTGGCGCCAATTATGATGACGCGTGCGCTCGGCTGATGGGCGAGGAGATGCTTGCCCGCTTTGCCCTCAAGTTTTTGGATGACGAGAGCATGGACAAGCTGGAGGCCGCCATGGCGGCAGGAGACGCCAAGGAAGCGTTTATGGCAGCTCACACGCTCAAGGGCGTGAGCCAGAACCTGGGATTCGATAATCTGTACGAGCCGGCGGTCGTGGTGACCGAGGCGCTGCGCGGCGCCGATGCCGTTGACGGCGCTCGCGCGGGAATGCATGCGTTGCAGCAGCAATATGCGGCTACGATGTCGGCCCTGCGCGAGGTGGCCGAGTAAGAGGCTGTGAGCCTTGGGCTGCGTGCCAGCCGCGTACAGGCAAAAGGGCGCCCCGCCGGACCATGTGGCCGGCGGGGCGCCCTTGTCTGTTGTGCGGTTCGCGAACTAGCGGGCCTGCTTTACCTTGGTCGCTGCCTCGACAAACGACTTCCACAGGTTAAAGTCGGTCTCGAGCGTCTGCCAGGTGTACTCGGGATGCCATTGCACGCCCAAGCAGAATGGCTGGCCTTCGACCTCGATGCACTCGGGAACGCCGTCGGTTGCCTTGGCGACCAAACGCGTGCTCTTACCCAGATGATCGACGCAGCAGTGGTGTGCGGAGTTGGTCTGGATCAGCCTGTGCCCGCCAAGCGCGCGCTCCAGCAGCGAGCCCGGCACGACCTCGACGGGATGCACGGGGTCGTTGAGCACGTGGGTATGGCGCCACTGCGTGCGGCCCTCGCGAGCGCCCAGGCTCGGCACGTCCATGCACAGGGTGCCGCCAGTGGCGACATTGAGCAATTGCGTGCCACGGCAGGTGGTAAAGAGCGGCTTTTTGGCGCGGAGCACCTCGCCGACCAGCTTAAACTCAAAGCTATCGCGGATCTCGCAGCAGAGGGTGGGGTCGTAGGGTCGTTCATCGCCCCAGCGTTTGGGGTTGACATCCGGGCCGCCGGGAATAGCGATACCGTCGGCGATATCGACGTAATGGCGGATGACCTCAATGTCCTCGGTGATGGACATCTGCAGCGGCAGGCCGCCGGCGGCAAGGATGGCATCGACAAAGACACTTGCGATTTCCTCGTTGGGGGAGAGCGTCTCGCTTAAAAACGGCTTCGCCTCTTCCCAGCGCGGCGCGACGAGGATGAGCGGGCGGTCGGCGGGATCGACGTCGACGTGCGGGGTGTATGACGATGAAGTGCGAGTTCCGATCATAGGTGTTGCTTTCGAGTTTGGATGGTCATGGCGAGCGAACATGGCAATTGGGTTAGTGGCCCTTGATGGAGTTGAGGAAGTCCTGGGCGCGTTTGGTCTGGGGATGGTCGAAGAACTCGTCGGGCGTGCCGGTTTCCACGATCTGGCCATCGGCCATAAACACAACACGGTCGGCCACGCGACGGGCAAAGTTCATCTCGTGCGTGATGACGATCATCGTCATGCCCTGCTGGGCCAGACGGACCATGACCTCGAGCACCTCGTTGATCATCTCGGGATCAAGAGCGCTCGTGGGCTCGTCGAAGAGCATGGCCTTGGGTTGCATGGCAAGCGAGCGGGCAATGGCTACACGCTGTTGCTGGCCGCCCGAGAGCTGTGCGGGCACCTTATCGGCCTGCTCGGCGACGCCTACGCGGCCTAGCAGGTCCATGGCGCGCTCGCGGGCCTCATCCTTGGAGACGCCCAGCACGTCGACCGGTCCCAGCATGACGTTCTGTAGCACGGTCATATGTGCAAACAGGTTGAACTGCTGAAACACCATGCCCAGCTCGGCGCGCATGCGGGCAAGATCCTTGCCTTCCTGCGGCAGAGGCTCGCCCTCGATGAGAATCTCGCCCGAGTCGATGGTTTCCAGGCGGTTGATGGTTCGGCACATGGTCGACTTGCCCGAGCCCGAGGGGCCGATCACGACGACGACTTCGCCGCGGTCGACCGAGAGATTGATGTCGTTGAGGACGTGCAGATCGCCATAGTGCTTATCGACGTGCTTGAGCTCAATCAGCGGCTGATTGCCGGTAGAAGAAGTGCTCTGTGCCATGGTGCTCGGCTCCTTATGACTCGAAATGGTAAATCGTTAGCGAATGATGGTCGCGCCGGTCTTGTGCGAGACGTAGACGGCGGCCTTGTTGATCGCGACGTTGATGAGGATGTAGATGACCGCGATAACCAGGTAGACCGACACGAGCGCGTCGTAGTTGGTAATGAGCACGCGGGCGTTTTGCATGAGGTCGGGGTAGCTCACTACATAGGCGACGGTGGTGTCTTTGACGACGACCACAAGCTGCGAGATCAACGACGGAATGATAAACCGAATGGCTTGCGGCAGCACGATTTTAAAGGTGATTTTAGCCTTGGAGAGACCGAGTGCCTGAGCGGCCTCGACCTGGCCGCGCGGTACGGCGTTGACGCCGGCGCGGAAGATCTCGGCCAGTACGCCGGCCGCAGCGAGCGCGACGGGAAGTGTGAGCATCCAAAACGACGGCAGCGCGATCTTGTACTGGGGCAACACCAAAAAGAAGAAGTAGATGAACAGGAGGCTCGGCACGCCACGGAAGAAATCGGTGAGCACGCGGCAGACCAGCTGCAGCGGCTTAATGTCGCTGGTGCGGCCGAGCATGAGGGCCAGACCCAGTACCAGCGCGATAGCGCCGGCGGTGAGCGCGACCTTTACCGTGCCCTCAAAACCGGCAAGTAAGAACTTCCAGGTAGTGAGGTGCGTAAAGAAATACCAATAGTGGACCGAAAGCTGACCGGTCACATAAAAGCGCTGCAGCACGAGGACAACGAGCGCGGCGACGGCAACAAGCGAGATGGCGGTGCCGATGCGAATCTTGGCGCGCATCTTGGGGCCGGGAGCCTCGTAGAGCGCATCGCGCATGGTAAGTGCAGGGGAGGAATGTTTGCTCATCGGAGGATCCTCACCTTCTTATCGATATAGTTGCCAATGTGGCTCACCACAAAGGCCGTGCCCAGGTAGCCGAGTGCCGAGATAAAGAACGCGGCGACGCCGCCGAGCGAGCGCGTGTTGATGTAGCTCACCACGCCGGTGAGCTCCTGCGGTTTAAGCGGTACCTGACTGCCGAGCGCAGTGGTGAGCATGACCGCGATAAAGAGGTTGGTCATGGGCAACACGCTCGAGCGCAGCGCCTGCGGAATCACGATCTTGGCGAGGATGCGGCTGAAGCTCATGCCCAGCGAGCGGGCGGCTTCCACCTGGCCGACACCGACGGTGTTGATGCCGCTCATAAAGTTCTCGGAGCCAAAGGCAGAACCCAAGAGCACTGTGGCGACGATGACGCAGGTGCGGTAGGGCAGGACGACCTTGAGCGGCGGCAGCGCATAGACGACGATGATGAGTAGCGCGATGCCGGGGATGTTACGGAAGACCTGAACATACAGGTCGCCAAAGACGCGCAGCGGCTTGAGCGGCGACACGCGCATCACGGTGACGGCGACGGCCAGCACCATGGCGATGGCAAACGACTCAAGCGTCATGCCCCAGGTTGCTAGCAGCGCGTCGATATAGTTCTGGCCATAGAGCGACCAGAGCTCGGAGAGACTCATGCGGACCTCCCGCCGGTAAGGAAAGGGGCTCCCGTGTGTACGGAAGCCCCGACAACTCAGTGAGGAAACAGTTTACCGCAATAAAGCGCATCATGCGTTTCCGTATGGTTTCGTTGCGGTCGTTACCAGGCTCGCTGCCTAGGCGCCGATCTCGGGCAGCTCGGGAACATTGGTGTCGCCCGTACGGTCACCGATGCAGATCTGCCACAGCTCGGTCCAGGTGCCGTCGTCCTCGATCTTCTTAAGGAAGTCGTTGACAAAGGCGACGCCGTCGGAATCGAGCGGCAGGCCGATGCCATAGGGCTCCTTGCTGCCGAAGGGCTTGCCGGCGATCTTGTACTTACCGGGCTCGCGGACCAGGGCGCTCTGCTGCATGTTGTTATCGATGACGTAGGCGTCAACGCGGCCCTGCTGGAGTGCCTGGCGGGCCTCCTCGTCGGTCTTGAACTCCTGCTGGCTGGCCTTGGGGGCAAACTCCTCCAGGATAGCGGGGCCGTTGGAGCCGGACTGGACGGCGACGTTCTTGTCGGCCAGGTCGTCGACGCTTTTGATGTCGTCGTTATCGGCGAGCACCAGGATGGCCTGCTGGGTGTAGTAGTAGGGGCCGGCGAAGGAGACGAGCTTCTTGCGCTCGTCAGTGATGGTGTAGGTGGCAAAGACGGCGTCGACCTGGCCGTTCTGCAGGACGGACTCGCGCGTGTCCGAGGTCACCTGGGTGATCTCGACCTTGTTCTCGCCCAGAATGTAGTTGGACAGGAGCTGCGCGATGCCGGCGTCGAAGCCGCGGGTCTTGCCGTCCTTCTCGTTGAGGAGGGAGAAGAGCGTGGAGGTCTGAACGCCACCGATCTTAAAGACGCCGGCGTCTTTGACGGCCGTGGCCCAGGTGCTGGCGGCGATGGCGTCGTCATCGGCCTTGGGGCCGTCGTTGACGAGCTTGTCGAATGCCTTGGCGTCGAGCGTGGTGGAAGCCTCGGTATCTTCGGAGCTCTTGGAGGAGCCGGCGGCGGAACCCTTGTCGGCTTTGGCGCTGGTGTCGGAGCAGCCGGCAAGACCAAGGCCGGCGACGGTTGCGAAGGTGGCGGCGACAAAGCCGCGGCGGTCGAGAACGACCTGCTGGGAGAGGTTCTTGCTCATGGTAGAACACCTTTCTCAATAAAATCCCTAGCGGTTGAGTAGAGTTATACCCTATCCCGCTCAGACGGGTCAACACGAAATAACTCAGAAACATACTTACCTTATGGGTAATTCTTCCTACCAAAAAGGGACAGGTTAATTTTGGCAGGTTTTATCTGGGCAAACGTCAGTTATTACAGCTGAGAAAGCGCTTTGCGGACGGCGTGGTCGCTCGCAGCGGTCGCTATAATGGCGGCAACGCGACGCATATATAAGTAAGGAGATCGCGTATGAACGGTTATTCGTTTTTCGCGCCGACCATGACCTAAAACCGCCACAAAGGGGACAGGCACCTTTGTGGCGGTTCTTGCAGATGTAGCTGCCTGCCTCGCTGTTTTGTCTCGATCTGTAACATCTGCAGCCATTTTTGCCGAGTAACTGTTACAGATTGAGATTTTCTCTTCAGGGGAATTCGAATGTCTCGATCTGTAACAGTTAGACGGCCAAAAGGTCTCTATCTGTTACAGATTGAGACAAAGGTCAGGGGCAAAGACGGTTTGTCTCAATCTGTAACAGGTAGACGAGAATTCGGGCCATAGATGTTACAGATTGAGATAATCGCGTCGCGAAAATAAAAACCTCCGCAGGGGTGCTTCCCTTGCGGAGGTTTTTTACTCATTGAGTAGCCTTATAGCTTCGGCGGCCATGTTCTCGACCGTCATGCCGTTCTGAGCGAGCAGCTCGTTGGGGTTGTAGCGGTCGGGGAAGCCCTTGGCGATGCCGAAGGTGCGCGTGCGCAGCGGTGTGCAGGCCAGGTAGCACGCCACGCGCTCGCCCCAGCCGCCGTCCAAGATGCCGTCCTCGAGGGTGACGACAACGCGATGCTCGGCGGCGAGGCTGTCGAGGAACTCGCGGTCGAGCTCAGTTGCATAGCGCGGGTTGACGAGCGTGGCCTCGATGCCGTACTCGGCAGCCAAGCGGTTTGCCACGCGCTCGCCCAGCTCAAAGAAATCGCCGAGCGCGAGCACGGCCACGTCGCGACCCTGGCGCACCACGTTGTAACGAACGGCGCCGTAATCGGCGTCCTCGGCAGGCGCCAAGTCGGGGCGGCTTACCAAGCCAATGCCCGGCACGCGAATCGCCACGGGATGCTCGCGGTGATCGAGCGACCAGCTCAGCATGGACAGATATTCCTCCATGCAGGCCGGCGCCAAGTAGTGCATGTTGGGAAGACCGCCCAGCATGGAAATATCAAAGAACGAAAGATGCGTCTCGGATGTGGTGCCAAAGATCGACGCGCCAAATACCAGGATGGTCGCCGGGGCGTCGTTGAGGCACAGGTCGTGCCACAGTTCGTCGTAGGCACGCTGCAAGAACGTACCGTACACGCCAAAGACCGGCTTGGCACCCGAGCGGGCGAGCGCGGTGGCAAAGGTGACGGCGTGCTCTTCGGCAATGCCCACGTCGACAAACTGCTTGCCTGCCGCGGCGCGAAGCTCGGGCGTAAAGCCCATGATGTAGGGCGTGGCGGCCGTGATGCCCACAACCTGCGGATCGCGCTCTATGGCAGCGCTCAGGGCCTCGCCCGTAATGTCGGCATAGGTGCGCGGTGCGGGCTCGCTCGGATGACCCGGGCAGAGTTTGCGCCCAGTTGCCATGTCAAACGGACCCACGTGGTGCCAGCGCTCGGGGTCGCTCTGGGCTGGTTCAAAGCCCTTGCCCTTTGCGGTGGAGACGTGCAGCACGATGGGATGATCGATATCGCGCAGTTCCTGCAGCGCGTCGACGAGGGCCAATACATCGTTACCGGTGTCCAGATAGCGGTAGTCGAGCCCCATCGCGCGGAAAACGTTGCGCTCACAGGTGCCGTTGCTGGCGCGTAGCTCGGCCAGATTGCGATACAGGCCGCCATGGTTCTCGGCAATGGACTGGTCGTTATCGTTGACGATGATGATCAGGTTGCTGTCGAGATCGGCGGCATTGTTAAAGCCCTCAAACGCCAGGCCGCCCGAAAGCGAGCCGTCGCCAATGATGGTGATGACGTTGTACGCATCGCCCGCTAGGTCGCGCGCGTGTGCGAGGCCGCAGCCCAAGCTCACCGAGGTCGAGGTGTGGCCCATGGCGAACAGGTCATGTTCGGACTCGTCGGGATTGGCAAAGCCAGAGGCCTCGCCGTAGCGTGCCGGGTCGATATAGGTATACGCGCGCCCAGTCAGCGCCTTGTGGGCGTAGGTCTGGTGCGAAACGTCAAAGACAATTTTGTCGATGGGGGAGTTAAACACGCGATGGAGCGCGACCGTAAGCTCGACGACGCCCAGGTTGGGGGCAACGTGTCCGCCGACAGCAGCGGAGCTTTCGAGGATTGCCTGGCGGATCTCGCCGCAGAGCAGCGGAAGCTCGGCGCGGTCGAGAGCCTTGACGTCCTCGGGCGTTGTCGTTTGCGTAAGCAGCATCGTTGTGGGTTACTCCATGCGAATCGAGCGCCGGCGCTCCCTCGGCCGGCACAATTGCACAAGACAGTCTCGCACATTTTGGCGTTTGATATGTGACGGCGGCGCGGTAATTCGCCAACTGGCGGGGCAAAACGTTTTGCCCGATGCCATACTGATAAGTTCCATGGTGATTTTATTCATTGCGTGCAGGCTGTGGCTTGCCGTCGAGAGCCGCTGGAAGGAGGCCGCATGTCCGAAACCGTTCGTGCCGAGAGCATCGCGCGCGAGGTCGACGATGCCGCCCGTCAGCTGGCCCATGCGGGCCGTTTGGACCTGACGCGCGAGTTTATCCAGCATGGCGATGTGACGGTGTATACGCATGTGACCTCGGTGGCGCGGACAAGCCTGTCCGTTGCCGAACGCTTGGGCCGTGCTGGCATTTCGGTCGACCGCGCCTCGCTGCTGCGCGGCGCCCTGTTACACGATTACTTTCTCTACGATTGGCACGATCCCGATCCGAGCCATCGACTGCATGGATTTCGGCATCCGTATTTTGCCCTGGCACGTGCGGAGGAGGATTTTGAGCTGACGTCGCGCGAGCGGAATATTATCGTGCGGCATATGTTTCCGCTGGTGCCGGTGCCGCCGACGTGTCGTGAGGCATGGATTGTGTGTTTGGCAGACAAATGGTGCGCGCTGCGCGAGACGGTCACCGGTCGTCTGCGGCGCAAGGACGAGCCGGACGATGGCGTGAGCAGCGAATCGAGCGAAAAGAGGAGAGGGTAGACGGTGGGGACCGCGATCGACATGGCATTTGACGGCGCGACGCTTGCCGCCTGTCCGCTTTCGGCACTAGTGCTCTCGTTTGCCTTCTACGGGTTTTGCGGCTGGGCGTGGGAGTCGACGGTCTGCGCCATGCTCAATCACGGACGATTTGCCAACAGTGGCTTTTTGCTGGGGCCGTGTTGCCCTATCTATGGTGTGGGCGGTATAGCCTGCTGGCTTTTGCTGCGCGGGATTCCGGATGCCTCGAGCCAGTTTGTTGCCGCGGCGCTCGTATGCAGCGTGATTGAGTACAGCGTCGGCGCGCTGTTGGAAAAAACAACGGGCGCTCGCTTTTGGGACTATTCGCACCTGCCGTTTAACCTGCACGGACGCATCTGTCTGTACTGGGCATGCGCGTTTGGCTTGGGTGCGTTGTGCATTTGTCGTTTAGTGGAGCCGGCATTGCTGGGGCTGCTTGGCCATCTGCCGGTGCTGATTGTGCGGCTGTCCGCCTTTATCGTCGCGGTCGCGATGATGGTCGACGCGGTGTGCTCGTTGGCGAGCTGGCGCCGCCTGTCCGATCAGCTTGAGCGTGTGCGCGCCGACCTTGCTGACCGCATCAATGAGTCGCTTGCCGATGCCTCCGACTCCATGCTCGAACGTATTCCCGATTCGACGATTGACTCGGTGGCGCAGACGCATATCCGTAGCCGTGCCGTTAACGCGTGGCTGGCCGAGCTGGGCGACGCGGCGCTCGATGCCCTGCGCGAGAAGGCTTCGATGCCGACGTTTATTTCGGATGGTGCTCGCGGCCTGGCGCTCGCTGCCCGTCGCGTGGCCGATGCCGCACCGAGCATGCCGCGTCCGTCGCTCGGTCGTCGCCTTGCCGGCAAGCGCATGAGCCGCCCGGTACCGAGCGTGTCACTCAGCCGCCGCGACCTACGCTTCTTTAACGCCTTCCCGCGTCTGCGCATCAATCGTTACGAGGGCGTCATCCGAGCTACCGACCTCCGCGACCGAGCCCGCGAGCTGTTCCGGCGCTAGCCAGAGCGGAGCCAAGCGCGCCCTTCTCGTTCGCACGTTTCCCGTTCGTTTCGCGTCCGTTGCCGCGCCGTTTCCAAGATTGCGGTGCCGTTTCCATTCGACAACGCAGCGTTTAACAACGCCGTATCTGGTCTACACCAGTTGCCCCTCGGCCGCATGATGGGCGCCGACAACGTTCATGCGACCAAGGGGGAGCGAATGTACGATACGGGATCGACAACGTTTATGCTCATCTGCACCATGCTCGTGTTTTTAATGACACCGGGTCTGGCGTTTTTCTATGGCGGCCTGTCCAGGCGCAAAAATGTCATCAACACCATGCTTATGTGCTTTGGCGCCATTGGCCTGGTTGGTGTGCTGTGGATTGTTGCCGGCTGGTCGCTGGCCTACGGTGGTGACGGTTCTAGCCCGTTTATTGGCGGCTTTGACCAGCTGCTGTGCCTGCCGGTGCTCAACCAGGTGCTGCAGGCGGCCGAGGGCAATGCTGCGGATGGTGCCGTCTACCCTCAGATCATCAACATCGCCTTCCAGATGGCGTTTGCCATGATCACCGCCGCTATCGTTACGGGCAGTCTGGCAGGCCGCGTTAAGTTTGGTGCCATGACGGCCTTCCTGGGCATTTGGCTGCTCGTGGTCTATGCGCCGCTCGCCCACATGGTTTGGGGCGGCGATGGTTCCTTTATCGGCGACATCATCGGCGCGCTCGACTTTGCCGGCGGCGACGTGGTGCACATTTCGTCCGGTCTTACCGGCCTGGTCCTCTGCTTAATGCTCGGCCGTCGTCGCGGCTTTGGCATGGTGAGCTACCGTCCGCATAACGTACCGTTTGTGGCGCTGGGCGCCGGCCTACTTTGGTTTGGCTGGTTTGGCTTTAACGGCGGCAGCGAGTTTAAGGCCGACGCCGTGGCGGCGCTCGCCATCCTCAACACCGTGACGGCCAGCGCGGCAGGTATGGTCTCGTGGCTTGCCGTCGAGCGCGTGCACACTGGTCGTCCCACGCTGGTGGGTGCCAGCACCGGTCTGGTCGCGGGCCTCGTGGTGGTCACGCCGGGCGCGGGCTTTGTCGGGCCGTGGGCGGCGCTGGTCATGGGCCTGATCGTATCGCCCGTCTGCTACCTGGCCATCAGCCATCTTAAGACCAAGTTCGGCTACGACGATGCGCTCGACGCGTTCGGTTGCCACGGCATCGGCGGCATCTTGGGCGGCGTGCTCACGGGTCTGTTTTGTGTGCCGGAGCTCTCGTGGACCGGTAAGGGCGGCCTGTTCTACACGGGCGACGTGTCGCTGCTCATCTCGCAGATCCTGGGCATTGTGGTGACGGTCGCTATTGTGCTGGTGCTCGACTTGGTGATTGTCGCGGTGGTCAAGGCACTGTTCCGCGGCAGCCTGCGCGTGGACGAGGCCGACGAGGCCCTGGGTCTGGATGCGAGTCAGCACGGCGAGAGCGCATATCCATCGTTTGGCGGCTTGGATTAACAAGGGGAGTGATTTGGTATGAAGAAAATTACGGCTATCGTGCGCCAGGAAAAGCTTGAGGTTCTCAAAGATGCGCTGTTTGCTGCTGATGTTCGCGGCATGACTATCAACCAGGTGCAGGGCTGCGGCGCACAGCATGGCTGGAAGGAATACGTGCGCGGCAACGAACTGCTCGTCAATACCATCCCCAAGGTACAGTTCACCCTCATCTGCGCTGATGAGCACGTTGACGGAATTGTCGACATCATCTGCAATGCCGCCCGCACCGGTGCCGTCGGCGACGGCAAGATTTGGGTCGAGCCGGTCGAAGAAGTCATCCGCATTCGCACCGGCGAACACGGCCCGGCCGCGGTGTAGAATCGACCGTCTGCCATCCGCAACGTTAAAATGCTGCAATGAGGCACAAGACTTGCGTTGCGGATGGGCGGATTATGGGTCGCAATAAATATCCCGAGGAGACGGTCGCGAAGATTCTCGACGCGGCACTGGAGCTATTCTGCGCACAGGGTTATGAGGGGACGAGTATTCAAGATATCGTTGACCGTCTCGACGGCATGACCAAGGGCGCTGTCTATCATCACTTCAAGAGCAAAGAAGAGATTTTCAACGCCGCGTTTGATCGGGCGATGACTCCGATTGTTGAGCACCGCCGCTCGATGCTTGGCGTCGGTAATATGACCGGAGCCCAAAAGCTCAAGCGACTGTACGCTCCCGAGTCCGTTGTTCCACAAATTGAGCTATGGGCACGTATGCGTCCTGCAGCAGATCCGGTAAAAAGCTCGCGCCTACTGGCGATGCAGTACCAGGGCTCATTTGACGAGTCGGCCGATGGCTGTCTCTTGCCAGTGATCGAGGAGGGCATCGCCGACGGCTCCATTGCGTGCGAATGCCCGCGCGAAGCGGCGGAGGCCGTATCGTTGTTGGCGAATCTTTGGCTGCTGCCATTGTTCCGTCCGCTCGAGCCCAAGGAGCGAATGCTCGCTCGCGCACAATGTTTGGCGCAGATGGCTGCCGCGGTGGGGCTCGATTTGGGTAATGAAGTGCTTCAGACAACGGCGCAGATTTGGGACGTATGGGACCGCGCCGGGTGGTAATATAGATACCAACGGTATGTAATTGATTTGTGAGGGTAGCCACGGCTGCCCTTTTCAAGTCATTAAATACATACTAGTGGTATGTATAGGGGGTGGGCTTATGGCTGGGCTGAGAGACGTCGGCGTCTCGTTGAAATCAAAAACAGTGCGGTCAATCAGGCTCGCGGAACTTCTGGTTGCGCAGCTGTGCACGTATTCGATGCTGTCGGCGCTGTGCTTTGCGTATCCACTTTACTTGTTCGATTGCAGTGGATCGTCAACGTTATATGGCGCCGTCGTGGCGACGGCGTTCATACCCGGCGTACTCGCAACTCCGGCTGGTGGGATCTTAGCGGATCGGGGAAGACACCGCGAGGTCCTCGTGTCCCTCGGCATTGCTCTGATGACTGCATCACTGCTGTCTGTCCCCATGAAGCGCTCGTTGCCTCTTGCGGTCGTCGTAGTAGCGATACTTTGTGTTCAATATGGTGTTCAATCGCTGCTAAAGCCAATGCTCCAAATTGAGACGGTGCGTATGGCGGGTGAAGAGAAGGTTGAGCGGGCCACTGCATTGGTTTCGCAGATGACCATGGTGAGCAATATCTTGGGTCCTGTGGTCGGGACGGCAGTCTATGGGTGCTTTGGCATCGATGCTCTTTGCACAACCGCGTCGGTGGCGTTTGCGATTTCAGCTCTCTTGTTTGGGGTCGCACTCAAGCAAAACGCCTCATCTGAAACGATGAGAGACGGCGCGACTCGCACGACATGCCGAAACGATTTTCGGGAGTCGATTCGGTATCTGTTGCAAAATGCATCATTGGTCGCTGTGATTTTGCTTGCGGCAGTTTTGAACCTTGCGTTGGTTGGGCTAACGATTGGCGCTCCCATTATTGTTACAAAGCATCTCGGCATGCAATCGTCCTGCGTTGGGATAGTTGAGGTTGCTCTGGGCCTGGGTGGTCTTACCGGCAGTGGCTTGGTCGGCATTTGGCCGCATCGTTTTTCTTTCAATGGCATATGCCGATATGTTGCGATGATCTGTTTTGGAGTCGCGCCGATTATTGTTACGCTGCTGTTCGGCGTAGATGTATGCGTGTTCACCGTGTTTGCGGTTGGTTCGGCATGGGTCATGGTGTGGGCGAGCATTACGTCGGTTGAAATCATCGCGTTTGTTCAGCGGGTAGCGCCGACTGAGCTCTGCGGAAAAGTGCTTTCGGTCGTTTACATGGTCCTTTCCTGCGCAACGCCTATCGGCCAATTGACGTACGGGGTTGCATATGATCGATGGACACCGGCGATTGTATTCGCAGCCATGTTGGCGGTGCTGACGTTGACGACGGCTCTGTTTTATCGGCTGAAAAATCGATTGCGGCGATTGTCTTAACGCGCTGGGGCACCGTGAATTTGTGAAGGCGGTGGTACGCCGCGCCGGGACGGCATTGTTTGGACATGCCTCTCCTTCGTCTACAATATCGGGCAGACGAAGGAGAGGCATGTCCATGATCAAGATGTTCGCGAGTGACTTAGACGGAACGCTGCTGAACGCCCTGCACGAGGCGGATGGGACCATCCGCCGCGCCATTCGCGAGCTGACTGAGGCTGGCCTGCACGTGGTTCCCGCGACTGGACGCTCGACGTTGCCGATCGGCGAGCATGGCTTTACGGGCTTGGCGCTTGACGCCTGCTGCTCCAATGGATCCATCGTGCGCGACAGCCATGGCGAGGTGCTCAAGACTTGGACCATCGATCCGCAGGTCACTGAGGAACTGCTCAAGGCGTTCCCGGACATTTGCTTTGATTGTTCCACGCCCGATGGCATGTACTCGAGCGGTTCGTTCGAGATGCATCAGGCGGGCTTTAAAAAGGACAGTCCCATCAAGCGCATCGTGATGCGCGGCATGCGTGCGCGCGGCGGGTATCACGAGGAGCAGTATTTCGACCAGTCGATCGGTGACATCCTGCGCCACGATGTATGCAAGATCAATTGTCGCGTGACCTCGCCCGAGCTGGAGCGCGACCTTAAGGCGTATCTTGCCGAGCGCTCGGACCGTGTGGTCAACGCGCCGTTCGATCCGGTGATGTTCGAGATCACGGACGTGGCGTGTAACAAGGGCGAGAGTGTGGCCTGGCTGGCGGGCTACTACGGCATTGCCGAGGACGAGGTCGCGGTTTATGGCGACGGCGGAAACGACATCGCCATGCTCAAGCGTTTCCGCCACAGCTACGCGACCAAAAACGCTAGCGATGCAGCCAAGGTCGCCGCGAGCGCAACTATCGGCAGCTGCATGGTCCACGCCGTCCCCAAACACATGCTCGCCACCATGCGCAAACAAAACTCCCGCACCGTCATCGAATAATAATGCGACAAAGAAAGGGACGGCCCCTTTGTCACATGGGAGATACCGGCTTTTGGCGTATAGGACTGTTACGCTTTCGCCACCAACAAATTTCGAGTTATTCGGCCTGTCGGAGGTCGTTAAATGGCTAAAGATGCCCTCTCGGGAACATTCATGCCTCTAATGGTGTTTGATTCGGTGACGTAAGTGCGCAAATGGGCATGTATACGCTCAAATGAGGACAAAAACCCTCAGATAATCCCGGCGGTGCATTTATACAGAACCAGTAGCGTGGCCGAATAACTCGAAAAATGTAGGTGGCAGTTCGGCGACAAGCTCGGGTATGGCAAAGGAACTGTTCCTTCGACATACCCGAGCTCCGATCTTCTGATATGCGAACAAACATTCGCATATCTAACTGCGCTTTGATAGAATCGGTGTCGTTGACGGCAGTTCCATGTGCCGGGCAGCGCCCTCCATTTGATGGGAGGTGATGCCCGTGACCGATTTGATTGATTTCGTGAGACTTCTGACCGCTTTGGTCTCGTTCTTCACGGCGCTTGTCGGCCTTTCCGAGGCACTCAAGCAGCGTTCGAAGCGCAACAGAAGGGGTCGCCGCCGCTAAGGCGTTGACCCCCTAATGCAAACAACGGCGCTGCCCAGCCAGCTACAACTTGGGCTGCCGTCGACACTATTCTACCCACGAATGACATTTTGGACAATCGGTAATGCCGCTCCAAAAGCCAGGCGGGTTGTGACAAAGGGACTGCCCCTCGTCACATCCAAAATATTGCCTTTACGTGTTGATGCACACGGTGTGCAATAATACTCGCACTGTGCAATAGCGCACAGGCTGAGTAACAAGGAGGACGCTTGTCCCAGCTCGAGAAATGCGATCGCCGGTCCCTTCGCTCGCAGCGTGCCCTTCGCCAGGCACTTGCCAGCGAGCTTGCCGAAAGCGGCGACCTTTCGCGCATTAATGTCGCGTCGCTCACCGAGCGCGCCGGCCTTACGCGCCGCACGTTCTATTCGCACTACCGCGATATCCCCGACTTTATCAATCAAATCGAGGACGGCTTGCTGGCCGAGATCCGTGAGCGCATTGAGCTCATCACCGCAGCTCAGCTGCCCGATCTCTATCACAACATCGATGAGCTCGAGCCGGCGCCCGGTTCGGTTGATCTGCTGCGTTATCTTGCGGCCAACCGCGACTTAATCGGTGCGCTGCTGGGTCCGGGCGGCGACCAGGCCTTCATTAAAAGGATTATTGACACCGCGCGTGAGGCTGTGGTGCCGCGTGCGCAGACGGGCATTTTGGGCCTGGCGCTGGGCACGTTCTTTGACTACTACGTCACCTACGTCGTGAGTGCCGAGGTCGGCATGATTCAGCGCTGGTTTGAGCGTGGGCTCACCGAATCGCCCGAGGCCATGGCGCGCATTATGACGGTGCTCGCTTTTGTGCGTCCCGGCGACCTGTATGGCCAACCCATTGATATCAACGTGCCGGAATACGGCATGAAGCTATTGAACTTGCAGCTCGAGGACGCGGTCGACACCGCCGCAACCGTCGAGTCCAACAACTAAGAGGAGAGACAGATGAGCAAACTCGTCGAGGGCATCAAGGATCGTATGGTTGCTGCCGCACGCGAGGCCGCGCCCGCCGTGGTGAACGCCGCGCAGAAGGCCGCGACCGCGGCAGCCGAGAAAGTTGTCGAGGCAGTTGCCGATGCCAAGAACGCGGCAGGGGAGACGTCCATCGCTAGCGAGCCCGCCACCGCCGCTGAGCCCGTAGCCGCCGCCCACGCCCCCGAAGGCGCGATCTTCAACCCCGAGGCCGCCCGCGGCAACCTGCACCTGGGCATCGACGTGGGCTCCACCACCGTTAAGCTCGCCGTGCTCAACGACGACAACCAGATCGTCTACGCCAAGTACCAGCGTCATCACACCGATGTCCGCGCTTGCGCCCGCGACCTGTTCGCGGGCGCTGCGACCGTGCTGCCGACGGCCCAGATGACCTGCGCCATTACCGGCTCGGGCGGCCTGCTGCTGTCCCAGTGGCTCGACCTGGAGTTTGTCCAGGAGGTCATCGCCAGCAAACGCGCCGTCGAGACCCTCATCCCGGCCACCGACGTCGCCATCGAGCTGGGCGGCGAGGACGCCAAGATCATCTACTTTGACAACGGTATCGAGCAGCGCATGAACGGCACCTGCGCCGGCGGTACGGGCGCGTTCATCGACCAGATGGCAACCTTGCTGCACACCGACGCGAGCGGCCTTAACGAGCTCGCGGCCAACGCCACCACCATCTATCCCATCGCCAGTCGGTGCGGCGTATTTGCCAAGACCGACGTGCAGCCGCTCCTCAACGAGGGCGCCCGCCCCGAGGACGTCGCCGCTTCCATCTTCCAGGCCGTCGTGACCCAGACCATCTCGGGCCTGGCGTGCGGCCGTCCCATTCGCGGTAACGTCGCCTTCCTGGGCGGCCCGCTGCAGTATCTCTCCGAGTTGCGCCATCGCTTCTACCTCACGCTCAACCTGGACGAGGAGCACCGTATCGTGCCCCAAAACGCCCACCTGTTTGTGGCGAGCGGCGCTGCCATGGCGCACGAGTCCAACAAGCTCAGCACGTTCCCGCAGCTCATCGAGGCCATCGATGCCCTGGGTGACACGCAGGGCGCCGAGGTTGAGCGCCTGGATCCGTTCTTTGCCACTGACGAGGACTTTGCCGAGTTCAAAAGCCGCCACGACCAGGAAGTCGTCCCCAAGGGCAAGCTCGACGGCTACACCGGCCGCGTGTTCATCGGCATCGACGCCGGCTCCACCACCATGAAGGCCGCACTCGTGGGCGAGGACGGTCAGCTGCTGCACACTTGGTATGGCAACAACAACGGTGATATCCTGGGCACGGCCAAGGTTATCATGGCCGATTTCTACAACCACATTCCTGCAGGCTGCACCATCGGCCACGTGACCACCACGGGCTACGGCGAGGCGCTGCTCATCGAGGCCCTCAAGGCCGACTCCGGCGAGATCGAGACCGTTGCGCACCTGCGCGGCGCCAAGGCGTTCCTGCCCGGCGTCGAGTTTATTCTGGACATCGGCGGCCAGGACATGAAGTGCCTGCGCGTCAAGGACGGCGTGATTGAGCACATTATGCTCAACGAGGCCTGCTCATCGGGCTGCGGCAGCTTTATCGAGAGCTTCGCCGTGTCCATGAACATGGACGTGCGCGCGTTCGCCGATGCCGCCATCCATGCCAAGGCCCCGGTCGATTTGGGCAGCCGCTGCACGGTCTTTATGAACTCGCGCGTCAAGCAGGCGCAAAAGGAAGGTGCCACGGTGGGCGACATCGCGGCCGGCCTGTCCTATTCCGTCATCAAGAATGCCCTGTTCAAGGTCATTAAGCTGCGCGACCCCAAGGAGATCGGCAGCCAGGTGATCGTTCAGGGCGGCACCTTTATGTCCGACGCCACGTTGCGCGCGTTTGAGCAGCTCACCGGCGTTCATGCCGTGCGTCCCGACATCGCCGGCTGCATGGGCGCCTATGGTGCGGCCCTGCTCGCCCGCGATCGCGCCGGCGCCGACGGCACCTCGACCATCCTTTCGGCCGAGGACATCGCGCACCTCACCGTGACGCAAAAGCATGTCCGCTGCGGCCGCTGCTCCAACAACTGCCAGCTCACCGTCAACGACTTTGGCGGCGGCAGGCGCTTCATTACCGGTAACCGCTGCGAGAAGGGTGCCGGCCACAAAAAGCAAAAGACCGAGGCGCCCAACCTCTTCAAAAAGAAGAACGATCTGCTCTTTAACCGCGAGGGGCTGAGCCCCGACGAGGCCCCGCGCGGCACCGTCGGCATCCCGCGCGCGCTCAACATGTACGAGAACTACCCCTTCTGGCACGCGTTCTTTACGCGCTTGGGCTTTAGCGTGCAGCTGTCCGACCAGTCGAGCAAAAAGACCTACCAGGCGGGCATCGAGTCCATGCCGTCCGAGAGCGTGTGCTACCCGGCAAAGATGAGCCACGGCCATGTGATGAACCTTATCGACCGCGATGTCGACTTTATCTGGATGCCGTGCGTGCGCTGGGAGCGCAAGGAGGACCCGACGGCCGGTAACTGCTACAACTGCCCCATCGTCATGAGCTACCCCACGGCGTTGGCGCTCAATATCGATGAGATTCGCGAGCAGAATATCGAGTTCCTGTACCCGTTTGTGCCCTATCATGACAAGACCGAGCTCAAGCGCCGTCTGTACCAGGTGCTCGCCGTCGACCGTGTGGCCGATGCGCAAGCCGGTCGCGGTCGCGTGCGTGGGCCCAAGATCACGCGTTCCGAGGTCGATGCCGCCGTCAACGCCGCCTTTGAGGCCGATGCGCGTTTCCACGAGGACATCCAGACCATGGGCGAGGAGGCTCTTAAGTGGGTCGAGGACCACGGCGGTCACGGCATCGTGCTCGCCGGTCGTCCCTACCATAACGACCCCGAGATCAACCACGCCCTGCCCGAGCTTATCTCGAGCTTTGGCTTTGCGGTCTTTACCGAGGATTCGCTCGCGCATCTGGTAAAGCCCGAGCGTCCGATTCGCGTCGTCGACCAGTGGATGTACCACAGCCGCCTGTACGCCGTCGCTCGTTTTGTGACGATGCGCAACGACCTGGACCTGATCCAGCTCAACTCCTTCGGCTGCGGCTTGGACGCCCTGACCACCGACCAGGTGCAGGAGATCCTGGAAGCCAGCGGCAAGATTTACACCGTGCTCAAGATCGACGAGGTGTCCAACCTGGGTGCCGCGCGCATCCGCATCCGCTCGCTCATGGCCGCGCTTAAGGACCAGGAGGCCGAGCGCTTGGCCGAGGCCACGGCCGCGGGCGAGGCTTACGAGCAGGGCGATGCCGCGCCGGTGGCGCCCTCCACGGATGCCCCCGCGTTCGCGAGCCGCAAGTACACGTTTGAGGCTCAGCGCGAGAGCGCTTCGACCGCATGGCCGAAGGTGCCCTTTACCGAGCAGATGCGCGACGAGGGCTACACCATCCTGTGCCCGCAGATGGCGCCGATCCACTTTGACCTAGTCAAAGAGGTGTTCCGCGGTGCCGGCTACAACTTGGAGCTGCTGCCCTCGACCGATCACGACGCCGTCGAGGCCGGCCTGCGCTATGTGAACAATGACATCTGCTATCCGTCGATCCTGGTGACGGGCCAGATCATGGAGGCCATCGAGAGCGGTCGGTACGACCTGTCCAAGACGGCCGTGGTCATCAGTCAGACCGGCGGCGGCTGCCGTGCTACCAACTACATCGCGCTCATTCGCAAAGCCCTGCGCGAGAGCGGTCACCCCGAGATCCCCGTGATCTCGCTTTCGGCCGTGGCGCTGGGCGAGGACAACCCCGGCTTCAAGCTGACGCCGGCGCTGCTTAAGCAGGCAGTCTACGCGGTGCTCTTTGGCGACGTGATGATGCAGATGCTCTATCGCTGCCGCCCGTACGAGGTCACGCCCGGCGCCGCTAACGCGCTCTACGAGCAGTACATGGCGCGCGCCCGCAAGCTGGCGCCCAAGTTCAACCGCCACAACTACACCAAGCTGTGCCGCGAGGCCATCCGCGCGTTTGACACCATGCCGCTTGTGGGCGAGGGTACCAAGCCGCGCGTGGGCGTGGTCGGCGAGATTCTGGTCAAGTTCCACCCCACAGCCAACAACCACGTGGTTGACGTTATCGAGCGCGAGGGCTGCGAGGCAGTGGTGCCGGGCCTGCTCGACTTCTTCCTGTACTCCATGAGCAACGCCGAGCTGCAGAAGGACGAGCTGGGTAGCTCTGCTACAACGCGTGCGGGCATGCAGGCGCTCATCAAGCTCGTGGACTGGATGCGCACGCCGGTGGAGGAAATGCTCGAAAAGTCCCGCCGCTTTGAGGCGCCCGAGCGCATCGGCACCATGGCCGACAAGGCCCGCACGGTGCTTTCGGTGTGCAACAACATGGGCGAGGGTTGGTTGCTCACGGCCGAGATGCTCGACCTGATCGACCATGGCGCGCCCAACATCATCTGCACGCAGCCCTTCGCGTGCCTGCCCAACCACGTGGTGGGTAAGGCCGTGATCAAGGAGCTGCGCCGGCAGCACCCTGAGAGCAACATTGTCGCGGTGGACTACGACCCCGGTGCATCCGAGGTCAACCAGCTCAACCGCATTAAGCTCATGATCAGCGTGGCCAAGGAGAACATGCGCGCCGGCAAGGGCTTTAAGCTCGAGAAGGTGGCGCCGCTCGCGATGGACGAGGTCACCGGCCAGATGCGTGCCCATGATGGCTGCGTGAGCTGCGGACCGGCCAGCGAGGAGGCCGTTGCATCGGTCGCCAAGCGTCTGGGACGCGGCATTAAGAAGTAGTTGGCCTGCTTTGGGCTAGATATGAGGCAAACGGGTGGTAGCCGTACCGGCTGCCACTCGTTTTTTATTGCACATATGTTGCGTAAATAGCGTTGCAGGCGCCTTCAGCGGACTCGGATTTCGGAAGTATGCGGCAAAATTTGAATAGGCCGAGCACACTGGATATGCCCAAGCTTTGTACCTGCGGTTTTATTGGTGAAAAACCGGGGTGTGCTCGAGGGCTCCGGAATTTGCCGCATACTTCCGAAAACAACGTCTCGGTGGCACCAAAAATTGCCTCCAGAACCCTGAGATAATGAACATATGTAGCCGTTCGCCGCAAATTATCGTCCGTTCATGGAACCTATCTCCAACGAGTTGTAACCATATGGTTTGATGTTGGAAACATATGATTGCCGGCAGGCCGTAGGTGACGTTTGCCCTGATATCGGAGGTACCAAGTATGTTTCGTGCTCCGTTAAACAAGTATCGGGCTGGCTAACATGAGCCGCCGTTTTGTCTCGATAACCCTTGCAGTGGTCTGCCTGGCTGTGCTCCTGGGCGCTACGGGGATGTTTGCTATAAGTCGAGAAACATCCTATATGCAGGAATGTGCTTCCGAAGGCTTTGCCATTGATGGTTACTATCGGGATGACAAAACGAGTCGGGAAACCCTGGCTTTTCTTGAGGAGGACAACTGTCGATGGCAGCTGGTCGACCAAGACGGAATCTGCACAGACGGGCAGTTTAAGCGTACGGATGACCCCAACATCCTGATATTAAAGAAGGAAAACGGTGAAGAATTCGGTACGGTCCACGTGGCGTACCTGTCACGCCGACGCGATCAGGGCTTGCTCTACCTATTTAGAGATACCAGGGTGACCCGTTTTTATCTGGTGAGTACCGGTCCGGCGTTTACGGTGGAGTCTGGCGATGTCGATGCGGACAGTTGATTCACGGCAATAAAACAGCGAGCGGGGCACGGACATGAATCGCGCCCCGCTTTTTTGCTCGCGGCCTGCGTCGCGTCTGCGCTTCGTTCCGACTCGCGCCTGTGCGCGCATCCATCTCACGTCCCGCATCACTTCACATCGAACTCCACGCGATCGAGCTCGGGCACGTTGAGGTCGATGAGCTTGCGGGCAACGCGGCGGTCGTGTGCCCCAAGCGCCTCGCCTGTCGTCACATGGGCGACAATCTCGCGCTCGACGATGCCTTCCTCGTCCCCTTCGGTGGCCGAGGTCTCGACGGCGACGGTGTAATCCTTAAAGCCCGGCAGCACCGCGGCAAGCTCGCGTGTGGTCTCGGTGACGCCGTAGCCGTCCTGCACGCCGACCTGCGCCGAGCCAATGGACCCCGCGGTCATGACGATGCAGGGGATGGCAAAGATCACCGTACCCACGATGATGCGGCGGCGCACCTTGTGTGACAGCTCATCGACCTCGGCATCTTCTTCGGCGGTCACAATGCCGTCGCCGTTGAGGTCGCGCTTGAGCGGCACGCGCAAAAGAAGTAGTACGGCTTCGGCCGCCAGCGCGATAAAGACGACGTTGATGCCAAACTCGTAAAGCGCCGAGAGAAACAGCGACCCGCTTGCGATGGCGATGCCATAGCCCGCCGCGCACAGGGGCGGCATGAGCGCGGTCGCCACGGCCACGCCGGCGATGAGCGTTGCGGGCTCCTGGTCGCGCGAGTTGCCCAGGCCACCCGCAAAGCCGCCCGCGAGCGCGACGGCAAGGTCCCACACGGTGGGCGTCGAGTTGTCGATAATGGCGGCTGTGGTGGTGCCAAGGGGCGAGAGCTTAAAGTACAACGTGGATGTGACCAGGCAAAAGGCCATTTGCAGCGCAAGGCCGGCGACGGCTTCGACGGTAATCTCGCGGTCGAGCGTGGCGATGCCATATGCCATGGCAAGGACCGATCCCATAAGCGGGCAGATGAGCATGGCGCCCACGATGGCGATGTCCGAATCGATATCGAGGCCAATACTTGCGATTAACATCGCGATGATGAGGATGCACAGGTGAGTGCCAGTCAGACGCGCCCCGTTTACAAAACGCTTGCGGATCACGTGATAGGGTGCGCGTCCCTCGCGAATGTTGAACGCGCGCTTGAGGAAGCGGGTGACGTTTTCCATGGCTTCGCTATGAGCAGGGCGGATGCCGTGACGCCGATGATGACGCTCGCGCAGTCGTTCGATCTGTTGCTTGTCGAGTTCCATGTCCACCTCGTTCTGGCACGGGCCGCGCAACGCGCCCGTTGTCCTAACTCTACACCGTGGCGGACGAGGTGTCTGTTGGATGCGGAATCCGATAGGGCGGATGACGCGGGAGCAAATGCAAATCACAGGTTCAATTTGATCCCGCAATAATATGATGCACCAGCTCCTACATATGTGACGAAATTGTGAAGCACGAGAGCGTGAATTTCAAAAAATACGCTGGTCGCCAATGTTGCGCAACAGAATTCAAAAATCGACAGCTACCGTTTGATACGTATGGATACATCCGTGTCAAAGGGAGAAAGCCATGGCAAACTACAGTCCACAACACTTTGGGCCTCGGGCCAAGACTGTCAACGTCAAGGGCGTTGCTAACCGCGCCGTCGCAACCGTTTTGACGGCGGGCCTCATTGCTCAGCCGCTTATGTCGCCGCTGGCGGCAATCGCCGCACCGTCAACCGATAACGGCGATTCTGTTCAGGGGGGGGGTAGTTCTGTAGAGAACACCGTTGCCGCCGGTAACCAAGCGGTCGTAAAGACGGCTGCCCAGCTGGCCGAGGAGTCGGCAAAGCAGCTCAAGGACGCTCAGGCCGCCTACGATGCCGCCCAGAAGAACGCCGATGCGGCGGGCCAGTCTCAAAAGCAGGCGCAGCAGCAAAAGAATCAGGCCTCGCAGGCTGTGAGCGACAACGAAATCGAGCAGAACGCAGCAGAAGTCGCCGCGCTCCAGGAGAAGATTGACGAGCTCAAAGCCGCCGTCGAAAAGACCGAGCAGCAGCAGAAGAAGCTGGGCGACCTGAACGATCGGCTCGAACAGGCCAACAAGAGTGTCGAGGATAAGACCCAGGCGCTCAAGGACGCCAAGGCAAAGCAGGATGAGGCCAAGAAGGCCCTCGATGATGCCCAGGCCAAGCTCGAGGCCATGGGTATGGACGAGTACGAGGCCGCCAAGAAGGCCGTCGAGGACGCGCAGGCAAAGCTCGATGACGCCAATAAGGCCGTTACTACTGCACAGGCCAATCTGGACCAGGCCAAGGCTGCCGAGGCCAGCGCCCAGCAGGAAAAGCAGAATACCGAGGCGGCTTTGACGACTGCCCAGGCCAAGAAGCAGGAGACTGCCGCTGCTCTCGCAGCCGCAACCACCGCGCGCGATAACGCCCGGCAGAAGTTCAACCAGGCGCAGGCCGCGCTCGATGCTGCCGTCTCGGGTACGGGTGTTGACCTGAGTGCGCTTGAGGCCGCCAAGAAAGCTGCTGCTGGTGAGCTCAAGACCGCGCAGGCGGAGCTCAATGCCGCGACGGATGCCGACGCCACCGCACAGACAAATCTGCAGGCCGCCCAGGCTGCCGTCGCTGCCGCGCAGGAGAAGGCCAACGCCGCCAACGCTGCTGTGGCATCTGCCCAGTCTGCATACGATGCGGCAAACAAGGAGTACAAGGACGCGGCCAGTAAGCGTGACGCCGCGAAGACGGCATACGAGCAGGCCCAGCAGACCGAGGCCGACAAGAAGGCGGAGTACGATAAGCTTGCCGAAGTTCGCAAACAGAAGCGCAGCGAGTGGGAGGCAGCCTGCGCTGCTTCGAACGCCGCGGAAAAGGCTTATGGCGCTGCTAATGTCCAGGTTGAGGCTCTTGAGCAGCAGATTGCTGACCTCAAGTCCAACATGACCGTTGACCAGGAAGTCATCAGCCAAGGTATACTCGGCTTCATGAACTATATTAGCGACGGCAGCCAGTTCACAGCCACGCAGAAAAAGAACGCCCAGGATGCCGTATCGATGCTGACCGGTGCCGAGGACAAGGCCGAATGGTATGACCAGTACGTCGATCATGACATGTCTCGCGACACCAATCCGCTTTCCTTGGAGCAGATGCGCAACGCCCTGACTTACCTCGATACCCAGAACAATCTCCGCAAGGCGAACGGTCAGTCGGCACTCAGCGTCAGCCTCCGCATGACTGTGGCAGCCGCCCTCAATACATCGTATTCATCGAACATCTGGGGACACTCTGGCTGCTACTATGATAACGGTGAAAATCTTGCCGGCGGCGGCGGCGCATATACCGGCGGAGAAACTGAGAATACCCTCGGCTGGCCCTACACCGGCCTCTATACCCAGGAGAAAGAGGCATTCGATAAGTACGTCGCGCAGTATGGCGACGAACTCGGCAGCCACCGATATGATGCCTATTATATCTCCCAGAACTACAACAGCATCTATCAAGAGTGTGGGCATTATCTCAACATTATCGATGCCGCTGCGGAAGCTATCGGCATCGCGACCGGTAGCGGTAAGAACACCGATTCCGAGGTAACCGTATTCGATTACAGCGCTGATAGCACTCAGGCTGATTTCACTGTCCCCGAGTTCAAGAAGCTCCTCAACGACTACATCGACTCTGCCTATAACGCTGGCGGCACGCAGGCGCAGAAGGCGCAGCTCAAGGAGCTTCAGGGCAAGCTCGCCGAGGCGCAGAAGAACTTTGGAACTACTAGGGAAGCTTACTTCGCAGCTGTAAACGGGCAGGATGCCGCCCAGGACGCTTTCACCGCAGCAGATGTGAACATGAACACCGCCAAGGGTGAGTACGAGAAGGCTAAGTCCGGCACTGCCGCCGCGAAGACGGCATACGACGCCGCGAAGGACGCACTCGGCGGAATCGACATCGAGTCCCTCAAGCAGAACCTCGATGCCGCCAAGGGCGAGGCCGCTACTGCCCAGGCAGCTCTCGATAAAGCAAACGCCACGCTTGCCGACAGCAAGACGAAGGCAGCCGATGCCGCTGCTCACAAGGCGAAGGCTCGCAGCGCCCGCGACGCCGCCAAGGTAAAGTCCGATCAAGCCAACGAGGCGTATGACAACGCCACGGCTTCGGTCAAGGACCTTACCGCCAAGCGCGATGCCGCCAAGACGGATCTTGCGAACAAGCAGGGCACGCTTAACGATGCCAAGAAGGCCGACGACACTGCCCAGGCTGGCGTTGACAAGGCTCAGGCCGCAGATGTGCACGCTGCGACCGCTCTTTCGGGCGCCAAGCAGGCAGTTGCCGCCAAGACGCAGATCCTGTCCGACGCGCAGGCGAAGGCCAAGGCCGCCGAGGACGAGCTTGCCACCGCAAACAAGGCCTTCGAGCGCTTCGCCGGTGCCCAGAAGGCGGTCGACGACGCCAAGGCCGCCTATGACGCTGCCGTCGCCGGTGTCGCCGATGCCCAGAAGCAGCTCGAGGCCGCCAACGAAGCCGTCGTCGATGCGAACTTCGAGATCGTCAAGGCCAAGGCCGAGCTTGCCAGCGATGAGGCACTCAAGGCCGATCTTGAGGCTGTCGACCATAAGGCATCCCTTGCCGCGGACACGACGGGCAACGAGAAGCTGGTTAAGCTGAACGCTGCCTACGCTCGCTATAAGGCTGCCGTCGATGCCGCCGCTGGTCTCAAGGCTGCTCTGAGCGATACCGATGCCAAGCTGTCCGATGCCAACGACGCCTATGCCGCCGCGCTTGCCGAGCTTGGCGATGCCAAGGATGCCCTGGCTGCCGCGCAGGCCGAGTACGACAAGTATCATCCCAAGGCTGAGCCGCAGGCCAAGCCTCAGGTTGCGCAGGCTGCCGCAAAGGCTCCTGTCGCCAAGAAGAAGGCCACGGACGGTGCACTTGCTCAGACGGGCGATACCTCCGCGCTTGCAGGTGAGGTCTTCGTCATCGGCGGCATTACGCTCGTTGCCGCGGGTGTGACGCTCGGCGATCGTCGTCGCAAGCAGATGTAGCGTTTCGAGCGTAGTTTCTGCAACGAACTTCAATTCATAACGGGACCGTCTCGTTAGCCAAACGATAAGGCCGGCGCGCTGTTAAATGCAGCGCGCCGGCCTTTCTTTGCGTTGGTATAAAAAGCCCGGTCGGCAGCCGCAAAAGCTACCGACCGGGCAAGTCGTAGGCAATATGGTTGCCGTCGAGCAGCTGCTCAGCTTAGCCCAGCAGGCTTAAGCCCACGGAGACAAACGCCAGGATAACGCCGACGATGGACTCTCCGCCGAGCAGGCCGCTGGCGACGACCAGGCCCTGCTCCTGGAAGGCGGCATCCTTGGAGGCCTTCTCCTCGTCCGAAAGACCGGCAGCGGCGTCGCGGCGTGCGGCCCACTTGTCGTAGGCGAGCTTGACGCAGGAGCCCAAGAAGGCCGTGAACGACATGTAGAACGGCAGGTACACGCCTAGGCCGATCATCATGGCCGGAATGCCGAGCCAGTACATGACGATGCCGGCGATAAAGCCGCCTGCGAACCACGGCACGCTCGGGATGCCCGAGACCATGGTGGCGACGACGCTTGCCTGCGCGGCCACAAAGCTCTTGTCGGGGCCGAAAGCATCCGGACCATAGGCGGTGACGAGCGCGACCATGACGGCAGCGGCGACCAGGGCGCCCACGATGCCGCCGATGGCCTGGCCGATCCACTGCGCACGCGGATTGGTGCCCAGCACGGCGCCGGCCTTAAAGTCGTTCATGACGTCGCCCGCAAGGCCGCACGCCACGGCCACGATGCCGGCGATAAAGAACAGCTTGACCTGAGCGAGCTGCGCGAAGGCGGCAACGATGAGCATGACGATGAGGCCGAAGATCTCCATGGGGTCGATGCCCGTCTGGCCGCAGCTCTGCGCGCTCATGATGGTGGTGACAAAGGTGAACAGCGTGACGATGACGGCCGGGACGGGGCCAAGGTCGAGCGCGATGGCGACGATCACGGCGATGGCGGCAGTACCCAGGCCGATGATGCCGGCGTCGAGCTTAAGCGAGCCCGAGATGAGCGACTGCTCGTCGGTGTCGCTGGAGCTGTCGGCGGCGAGGCCGCGGGCGATGCCGGCGACCTGCGGCAGGATGTCCTTGAGGACGACGGAGACGCCAAAGCCCATCATGAGGCCCATGCCGAGCGATTTGACGATGCCCTGCGCAGTCACAACGTCGAACAGGCCGGCAGCGGTGCCGCCGACGATGATGCCAAAGTTGCCCAGCAGGGCGCCGGCAAACCAGCAGGCCACAGGGGCAAAGCCCACCAAAAAGCCGATGGAGAGCAGCATGGGGGAGTTGTAGATGGCAAAGGTCACGCCGGGGATATTGAGCGTGCACAGCATGCTGGGCACCACGCCCAGAGCGTCGCGAAGCACGCTGTAGATGCCTGCGATGGCCATGGAGCCAAAGAGCTGCTTGCCGGTCTTGCCGCCGGCCTCGGTCGCGCGCAGGGTCTGAGCTGCGGCATTGCCGGTGGGAAACTCCAGCGCGGCGTCCACGATAAAGTGGCGGTGGATGAGCGCCGTTGCCAGCAGGCCCAAGATGGTGCCGACGAGTGCCACGATAAACATGTCGAGCCAGCTGATCTGGTCGGCATAGCCCAGCATCCAGGCGCCCGGGATGGTAAACGCCAGGCCGCCGGCGACCATGGCGCCCGCGGACATGATGGTGTGGGTGACGTTGGCCTCGTTGAGGCTGGCGTTGCCCATGAGCTTCAGGAAGAACAGCGAGATGACGGCAGCGAAAATAATCGGCCAGGGGAGTGCACCCATCTTGAGGGCCGTGTAGGCCGAGCTTGCCGTGATGATCACGCAGCCAAGGACGCCGATGACGACGCCGCGCAGCGTGAGTTGCCCGCGCATCGAAGCGCGGTTCGAGGGATTGCTCATATAAAACTCCTTTGCGTATATCCGCTTCCCCCGGGAGCGCCGTTACGGATACGGCGCGGGAAGTCGGGTTACCAAGGGCCGCCGCGTGAGCTCGCAAACGACCGCGCACCAGTATAGCCGCAAGCTAGTCATTTTGGGATGACTGGTTTAGGTAGGCGATATACTGCTGGGCAGACGAAAGGAGCGCCGACGATGCTTAATGGGTGCGCATATATATTGACGGTCGACGTGGGTAACACGTTCATTCGATTTGGTCTGTTTGCCGAGGATTCGGCCGCGGCGCAGGAGCGGCCGCTCGCGACGTGCGAGATCACGACGCCGGCCCGTATTACGGCCGACGAAGTGCGTATGCGTCTCGCTCAAGTCATGGCCGCGCTGGCGGCCGATGCGGGCATGCCGGGCGCACTTGTGCCCACGGCTGCCGTGCTGAGCTGCGTGGTGCCGGCGCTCGAGCGCCCGTGGAAGACGGCGCTTTCCCGCACCTGCACGGGACGCGTGCTCACGGTGGGGCCGGGCCTCAAGACCGGCATGCCCGTACACTACGACGATCCGGCCGAGATCGGCCCCGACCGCATCGCCGACGCTGTGGCGGCCCGCGCCGTCTACGGCTCGCCGTGCATCGTGATTGACCTGGGCACGACGACCAATATCGAGGTCATCGACGCGCACGGTACCTTTGTGGGCGGCGTTATCGCGCCAGGCCTGGCCCTCGGCGCCCGTTCGCTTTCGGCGGCAGCAGCGCGCCTACCCCAGGTTGAGCCCTCGGCGCCAACGCACGTCATCGGACGCAACACGCGCGAGGCCATGCGCTCGGGTGTGGTTTTGGGCGAGGTAGCCCGCATCGACGGAATGCTCGACATGGTGCTTGCCGAGATGCGCGCGACCAAGGCCGCGGGGGAGGGCGATGTGCCCATCGTCATTACCGGCGACGATGCCGAGGCACTTGCGGCGCTGGTCGGCCATAGCCTGACGGTAGACGACGCGCTGACGTTGCGGGGTCTCGCCGAGCTCTACCGCATCAACCAAAAGCCCCGCCGCGCGTAGGGCGAGGGGCTGGTGGGATAAGCGCCCCTACCTTTCACCTGCTACAATGGGCCAAACTATTGCGATTTCGGAGGTGTCTGCCATGTCGGACGATCTTCATCAAACCGCGTCGGGCAAGCGCCGCGACGTTATTAGCTGGGACGAGTTCTTTATGAGCGTGGCCATCGCCGCGCAGCGCCGCAGCAAGGACCCCAACACGCAGGTGGGAGCGTGCATCGCCAGCACCAACCACCGCATCCTTTCGGTGGGTTACAACGGCACGCCCTCGGCGCTCAACGACGACTTTTTCCCGTGGGGTACGAGCGATGACCCGCTGCAGGACAAGCACAACTACGTGGTCCATGCCGAGGCCAACGCCGTGCTCAACTACCGTGGCTCGCTCAAGGACCTCGAGGGTTCCACGGTTTACGTCACGCTGTTCCCGTGCCACGACTGCGCCAAGATCCTGGCGCAGGTGGGCGTGGGCGAGGTCGTCTACCTGGACAATAAGTATGCCGACACCGATGACGGCCGTATCAGCCGCCGCATTCTCGACTCCTGCGGCATCAGCTACCGCCAGGTCATCGTCGATGTCCAGATTGGTACCGGGGGACAGGCTCGGCAGTAGCGCGTGCCAACGCCAGCTGGCGGCAAAACAGCCAAAAGAGCCCCGTCCCAAATTGACTGCTCATGAAAGTCGTATCCGCACGCATGGCTGGCGCCTAAGCGGGTACATGGCTGTAGTAACATAGCCCCTGTCCGCGGGCGTGCCCGCGTTATTGTGAGAAAGGAGCCCCTGTGGCTGTTAACGAAGAGCTGCTTAAGAAGGTTCTTGAAGAGATTCGCCCCAACCTGCAGGCCGATGGCGGCGATATGGAGTATGTGGGCGTCGACGACGAGGGTGTTGTCAAGCTGGAGCTGCAGGGCGCCTGCGCCGGCTGCCCCATGAGCTCGCTAACCCTTTCCATGGGTATCGAGCGCATCCTGAAGGAGCATGTGCCCGGCGTTACCCGCGTTGAGCAGGTCAATGCTTCCGGCGAGGCCGAGGACCTGTACGACGAGTACGCGCCGTTCTAAGACGCGAAAGCTGCGGACGGTACGCTCCGCATAGACGTTACGTCCAAATATGCGGCTGCGAGCGTAAGGCCCGCGGCCGCATTTGTATGTAGGGAGCAGGGGATCGATATGCTCAACGACCTCTACCATATGCTTGATCCCGTCGCGATCTCGGCGGGCCCCATCACTATCTACTGGTACGGCCTGGCCTACGTGGTCGGCGCCCTGCTCACGGCGGTCGTTATGTACCGCACGCAGCGTCGTTGGGGCTTCGACATTACGATCGATGACCTGACGAGCGTCGTGGTCGGCGCGGTCTTTGGCCTCATCATCGGCGCGCGCCTGTTTTACGTCGTCTTTTACGGCGATGGCTACTATTGGACCCACCCGCTCGAGATCTTTGCCACCAACGAGGGCGGCATGAGCTTCCACGGCGGCCTGGTGGGCGGCATCTTGGGCGGCATCATCGTGTGCCGCATGTATAAGCTCGACGCCTGGACCGTCGCCGACCTTGCCGTGATCGGCGCCCCGCTGGCGCTGTGCCTGGGACGTTGCGCCAATTTCGTCAACGGCGAGCTGTGGGGTAAGCCGACCGATCTGCCCTGGGGTGTGGTCTTTGGCGGCACCGCGGGCGATATGCCGCGCCATCCCTCCCAGCTCTACGAGGCGTTTCTAGAGGGCATTGTGCTCTTTTGCATCCTGCAGGTGCTCAGCCGCAAAAAGCCACTGCTGCCCCAGGGTACGTTTATGGGCGTGTTCGTGATGGGGTACGGCATCGTCCGCTTTCTCGTTGAGTTCGTGCGCGTGCCCGATGCGCAGCTGGGCTATCTGCTGGGCGGCGTCATCACCATGGGTCAGCTGCTGAGTTTGCCGCTCGTGATTGCCGGCCTGGTGCTCATCATCTTCGCCCGACACCGCAATCGCCCCCAGCGCATCTACCTCGACGTCTAACCACCACAAAGGGGACAGGCACCTTTGTGGTGGTTTGCTGGGCAACGATGACAGAACCGTAACGTTTTCCCAGATAAAACCTGCCAAAATAAACCTGTCCCTTTTTGGCGGGTTTCTAGAAAGGCTCTTTGGACTGTGAAGGATTCCGACCTCTCCACAACGGCTGCGCGCGACGCTGCCCGCATCGTCTGGTTTAAGCGCTACCCCGCCAAGCAGACGCTCATCGCATTTCTGCTCGCGCTGTTGGCGACCACGGCGTTTTCCATCGATCCCGCGCCGGTCTCGAGCAACGCAGTCTTGGCGATTGACCCCAAAGCCTCGGGCATGCTGTACGTGTGCTACGAGGTGCTCCTCTCGTTTGCCGGCCATACCGACGCGGTCATGCTGCTTGCGCTTGCCTGCCTGCTCACTCTGCCGTTTCGCTACGTATTCTTTGGCCGCGGCGATGCTTGGCGTCCTTCGGTGATCCTTCCGTCGCTGTTCTTTGCCGTCTGCATGGTGTTTGGCCGCAGCTACGACCTCACCGATTCTGCCGAGATCGTACTCGGCGACAAGGCTCGCATCATCTGCGCCTGGATAGGCGGTGCGGGCTGGATGCTCTTGGCGGTCGTTGCCTTCTACCTGGCTTTTGAGTGTCTAGATTGGCTGAGCTCTCGGCGCATTCCGTTTTCCGAAGCGCACTTTGGTCGCGTATGGCGTGTGGCTCACGCCGTGCTCTCGGTCCATCCCTTTGCCGGGCCCTTCCTGGTGCTTATGGTCGCCTGGGCTCCCACGCTCATCGCTTCGCTGCCCGGCCTTTTTATGGGAGATACGGGTGCGCAGATTCGCCAGTGGTTCAACTACCCCAACGGCACGAGTGACTACCTGCGTCTGCTCAATCCCAATGTGTTGCTCAACGGACATCACCCCGTGGTGCACACGGCTATCATCGGTTCGTGCGTCCAGCTGGGGCTTTCACTGTTCAACAGTGCCAACGCAGGTCTTGCCATCTACACCTGCGCTCAGTTCGTCATTACGGCCGCCTGCATGGCCTATTCCATCTCGTCGCTGCGCAAGCTGGGCGTGAGCTTGCCGATCCGCGGCGTGATCTTGCTGTTCTTTGTGTTTATGCCCATGTTCTCCAACTACGCGGCCCTGCTTACCAAAGATGTGCTGTTTGCCGACGCGTTTTTGGTGCTGTTGGTGCAGACCGTGAAGCTCGTGGCCTGCGGCCTGCCCCGTCGCGATGCCAATGCCGAGCGTGCGGGCGAACAGAGGCCCGTGCTCTTTGCGCGCCATGACTGGCTGCTGCTCGCTCTGGGTGCCATGGGTTCCACGTTTCTGCGCAACGGCGGCCTGGTGTTTCCCCTGGCGGCATGCGTAATCGCGGCGGCGTTTTGCGCATGGGACGCGCATGTGGCTCGTCGTGCAGTCAAGCAGGCCGGTGCTGCGCTTTCGGGCGCCATCTCGCGTTTCCGCTGGCTGGGAGTTCTTGCGGTGCTTGGACTCTGCCTTGCCTCTAATATGTACTTCACCAAGGTCTTTATGCCGGCGCACGACATTACGCCTGGTTCCAAGCGCGAAATCCTCTCGATTCCGTTCCAGCAGACGGCTCGTTTCGTCCAAAAGCACGACGGCCTCAACTCGGGTGTCAACCCTACGGTTAAGGAGGACGGCACTACCGTGGAGGCTCCTTGCGACGGCTTGGTGACCGACGATGAGCGTGCCGTGATCGACCGTGTGCTCAAGTACGACAATCTGGGCCGCCGTTACAACCCCGACAAGTCCGACGCCGTCAAGAACTGCTTTAACGAGTACGCCTCGCAGGAGGACATCGCTGACTATTTTGAGGTCTGGGCGCAGATGTTCAAAAAGGATCCCGAGTGCTACATCTCGGCGCTCATCAATAACTACTACGGCTACTTTTATCCGAGTGCCCGCGATGCGTGGGTCTACAGCACGGCGCGCAGTGCCGAGATTATGGCGAAGCCCGATAACCTCAAGTACTTTGACTTCCATCCGGTCGATAGCAAGGTTGTGCGCTGGTGCGACCACCTGATCAACCTGTATCGCGTGGCGGTGCAGCGCATTCCGTTTATCTCGCTCACCATGAGCTCGGCCACCTATGTGTGGATCATGATCGCCGTGGTGGTCTATCTGCTACGTCGTCATTCATGGCGCGGTCTGGCCATTTGGTTGCCGCTGCTGGGCGTGCTTGCCGTGTGCCTGATCGGTCCCTGCAACGGTTCGACCTATATGCGCTACCTGTATCCGGTCATCGCCTGCATGCCCTTTGCCATCGGCGCCACCATTACCCGCAGCGACCTTCTCTGGTCCTAATTTGGTGCAAAGGGGACAGGTTACTTTGCACCAAAGGGTGGCATCATCACGACGCCTTCATTTTGGGGTTTATCTCGCAGGCCAGTAGGTATATCATAACGACGTTTGTTTATATTGCCCGAGCATCTGCGCTGGGCTTTAGGTCAAAACCGATAGGAGACACGTATGTCCGGACACTCTAAGTGGGCCACAACCAAGCATCGTAAGGGCGCGCAGGACGCCAAGCGTTCCGCCCTCTTCTCCAAGCTGAGCCGCAACATCACCGTTGCTGCCCGTCTCGGCGGTGACCCGCTGCCCGAGAACAACGCCAGCCTCGCCGCTGCCGTTGCTAAGGCCAAGGCTCAGTCCATGCCCAAGGACAAGATCAAGTCCGCTATCGACAAGGCCTTTGGTTCGGGTGCCGATGCCGCCGTCTACGAGAACATCGTGTACGAGGGCTATGGTCCCGCCGGTGTCGCCGTCTATGTTGACTGCCTGACCGACAACCGCAACCGTACTGCCGCCGATGTCCGTTCCGCCTTCTCCCACGCTGGTGGCAACCTGGGCACCTCCGGCTCCGTCGCCTTCCAGTTTGAGCGCAAGGGCCAGATCGTCGTCGCCAAGGAGATCCTGGACGAGAACGCCAAGAAGGAGACCATGATCGCCAACGGTGCTGCCGGTGACGAGGATGAGTTCATGATGGCCATCGCCGAGGCCGGTGGCGAGGACTACGAGGACGCCGGCGAGGAGTGGATCGTCTGGACCGCTGCTAACGACGTCATGGCTGTCTCCAAGGCACTCGAGGAGCAGGGCGTCCAGGTCAAGGGTTCCGAGACCACCATGGTTCCGACCACCCCGACCGAGGTCTCCGGTACCGACGCCAAGAAGGTTCAGCGCCTCATCGACCGTCTCGAGGAGCTCGACGACGTCCAGGACGTCTACAGCACCATGGATATGACCGACGAGGTCATCGCTGCCCTCGAGGAGGAGTAGCGCCCGCGCGGGTTAAGCCGCGCATATCTGGGCATAATGAAACGAGCATGCAAGCCTCGTGGAATAGATGAGCCGGATCCGCGTGCGTAGAGCACCGGACCCGGCTCTTTTATAATGATGCGAATTGTTTTGCATTCTGTGGATCGAGATTTGAAGGGAGCGCCGCATGCGCGTGCTCAAACGAGCCCTAGCGATCGTATATCTTGCCGCCGCCGTCGTGGCGCTGGGCACGTTGGTCTGCCAGTTTTGGGGGCCATATACCTACCGCTTTATGCTGCTGATGCGTGACCCCATGCCGCGCATTGTCGTTACAGTGTGCGGCGGTGTCGTGGCGCTTGGCGTGCTGGCGGTCTTCTTCCGCCTGATGTTTGCTCGCCACGAGCCGTCCTGCGTGCATCCGGCGGGGGAGCGCAATATCGAGGTCACCCTTGCGGCTCTCTCCTCGTGCGCCCGTGCTGCGGCTGAGCGCGACGACCGCGTGATGGTCGAGCATATCGAGGCGCGCGTCCAGGGCTCCGACGAGTCGCACGTCCGTTTTAAGGTCGACGCCATCGCACTCGATGATAAAGACGTCGCTTCCCTTGCCACTGCGATGCAGCAGCGTATCGAGCGGGCCTGCGACACCATGCTCGGTACGCCGGGCACGACTGCGCGCGTTCGCTTTTTGCCGTCCAAGACTACCGTCCAGACCGTGGAGGTTTCCGGTGAGTGATACCAACCAAGACAAGACCGCCCGCACGCCGCGCCTGACGATCGATCAGAACGCTATGCCGGCAGGCGAGTCCGCCGACACCAAGCCCGAGGCCGGCGAGCAGCACGACAGCGCCGCCAACGACTTTGACGAGGCCATGGGTCTCATCAAAGGTACGGGCGCTGCTATCTGGAGCTACGCCGTGCGCCACCCCAACACTACGCTCGGCGCCGTGGCAGGCTTTATCCTCGCCGTGCTGGTACTTACGTTGGGCCTGTGGGACACGCTCGTCATCGCATTCTTTGTGCTGATCGGCGCTGTGATCGGCCAGATTCGCGACGGCGAGAACGGTATCGTTAACTTCTTCGGCCGTCTGTTTAGCGGCCACTAATATGTATTCGACTGTCGCATCCGTGGCAGGCATAAGGAGGAACCATGGCTTTTAACACGAAGGTCGATGTGGCCGATACCGAGCTCGAGACGAGCGAGGCCGTCGCCGCCGAGGCGGAGGACGTAACGCTCGAGGACGAGGCACTCGTCGAGGCAGAGTCCGAAGACGAGGCGGACGAGGATGACGAGGAGGCGGACGAGTCCGAGGACTCGCTGACCTATTCCAACGGCGTGATTGAGAAGATCGTCGCCATGGCCACCCGCGAGGTGCCGCACGTTCTGGGCATGAAGGGCAACCTCATGCACTTTGTGCAGGAGCAGTTTGGTGCCGAGAACCTGACCAAGGGCGTGACGGTCGAGGTCGCCGACGACAACCGCGTGGTTGTCAACATCTCGGTCATCATCGAGTACGGCGCCTATGCGCCTGCGATCTTTGACGACGTTAAGGCGCGCGTCACCGAGCGTCTTGCCGCGATGACCGGCCTTGAGGTGGCAGGCGTCAACCTGCGCATCGAGGATGTCATCACCCCCGAGGAGTACGAGCACCGTACCAGCCAGCACGAGTAACCTACCAAAAAGGGATGTTTATTTTGGCAGGTTTTATCTGCGAAAACGTTAAACGGCCGACCGCGCAAGCAAAAGCGTGGCCGGCCGTTTTTGTACGCTCGCGATGTAGTCATACCGCTCGTCTAACTAAGGGTTGCAATCCCCACGTTCCGCGTTACCCTAATGGGCGCATTGTTTCCAAATTGTTAACGAGGGGTTGCCGTAATGGCCGACGAACACGAGACCGAAAGCAAGGCATGGGCGATTAAGGCCGCTGCGGCAGAGGCGGCGTCGCGTGCTGCCGAGGAGGTGCATCGTCCTCCGGTGGTGCCGATGGAGCGCGTGGTCGATCGAGAGGATATCGAACGTGGCGAGCGTGCCGGCCGCAAGCGCAGCCAGGAACCAGGCTTTCCGCGCTTTTTTGCCGAGCTCAACCTGGGCCTGATCCTCACGGCCTTTGCCATCGTGGCTTTCAAAACGCCCAATCACTTTGCCTTCGGCGGTACCTCGGGTGTGTCGGTCATTCTTTCTACGCTGTTCCCGACTCTGCCCGTCGGCGTCTTTATGTGGATTATCAACGCGATCCTGGTCATCCTGGGTTTTATCTTTTTGGAGCGCAAGGCAATCCTTTGGAGTGTCTTTGCTTCGTTTGCGCTTTCGGCCTATGTCTCGCTGTTTGAGCTCTTCATTCCGACCGATGTCTCTCTGACGGGTGATATGTGGCTCGACCTGTGCTTTGCCGTCATCTTGCCGGCGCTCGGCAGCGCTATTGTCTTTGACATCGGCGCCTCGACGGGTGGTACGGACATTCTTGCCATGATCCTCAAACGCCGCACCACGCTCGAGATTGGCCGCGCCCTGCTACTGGTCGACATCGGCATCGTGACCATCGCGGCCTTCTTGTACGGCCCGCGCGTCGGTCTGTATTGCGTGCTCGGCCTGTTTGCCAAGACGCTTGTGGTCGACAAAGCCATCGAGAGCATCCACCTGCGTAAAGTCTGCACGGTCATTTGCTCCGAGCCCCTTAAGGTCGAGGAGTTTATCGTCAAGCATCTCAACCGTACGGCGACTATCAGCCGCGGCTACGGTGCTTTCTCGGGCAAGTGCGTGACGGTGATCATGAGCGTGCTAAGCCGTCGCGAGGCCGTGCAACTGCGCCGCTATGCGCGCGAAGTCGATCCGGGTGCCTTTATCACGATTGTCGACAGCTCCGAGATCGTCGGCAAGGGTTTCCGCGGAACGAACTAACGCGGTCGAGCTCATCAAACAATCGAATAGCGCCCTGCGCATTGCAAATGCGTCATGTTGGAGTATTTGTCCCCACATTGGGTGATAATGATGCCAAAGACATCGTTTGCGATCCAGATGATTCGTTCAAGATACGAAGGGATGATTCTATGTTCTGCTCGCAGTGTGGCGCCCCCATGGGCGATAACGACAAGTTCTGCGGCACGTGTGGTGCCCCCAATGCCGGTGCCGCAGCCTCTGCCCCTCAGGGTCAGCCCCAGCAGTTTGTTCCGCAACCGCCCGTGGCGAATGCGTCCAAGGGCTGTGTGGCTCAGGCGTTTGAGGATATGACCAAGACTCCGGGCGTGCTGCAGCGCGTGTGCCAGATTGCCTTTTTACCGGCGCTGATTTGTGTTGTGTCGGTACTCGTGCTGTTTATTCCCGTTATTGGCGGCATTGCGGCTGCCATCGGCTTTTTGGCAGCTTGCATTGCGAGCGTGTGTGGTTCCGGCTTTGGTATTGAGTGGGGTCGCGATCTGTCGCTCAAGGTTGATGGCGGTATGGATCGTCCACTCATGCGTTCCACGTCGTTTGGCCTCGGAGTCTTTTCGAGCGTTATCTCGGTCGTGCTCGAGGTTATCGCTGCCATTCCCGTTATCGGTGTAGTGCTTTCGCTGGTGGAGAGCGTGGTAATTGGCGCCGCGGGCTCGTATTCGTATTACGGCTCCTATGCACTCGAGGCAGCGCTGTTTGGCTCGCTTGGCCTGCTTGTCCTGGCTATGATTGCCACGGCGGTCTTGGGGGTCTTCTTTAAGATGTTCGCCGACATTGCCGTGATGCACTTTGCGGTGACCGGTCGTGTCGAGAGCGCGTTTTCGCTCGACAAGGTCTGGGCGGCGTTTAAGCACAACAAGACCAAGCTGTTCTGCGCTTCGTTCCTTCCCGAGTTTTTGACGGGTCTGGTCGCCAACGTTGTCACATGGATCCTGACGCTCGTCTTCGGCGCCATTGCCTCTGTCGGTATGTATAACTACTACTACCGTCCTTCGGCTATTGAGGCGCTTGTTACCGGCGGTGGCATCACGCTCGTATTGTTCTTGGTGCTGACGGCGTTTGTCACGGTATTCCTTACGGTCTTTGGCAAGATGCTCAAGCATCGTGCCGTTGGCTATTGGGTTGCGCGCTACGCAAGCGAGTGGGCCGACGAGGACAAGGACGACGTCCTGACTTTTGTGCTGCCGTTTGAGAAGAAGTCTGCTCCGGCTGGTTTTAGCGCCGACGCAGCGCCCGTAT
>ENA-OQCU01000022-OQCU01000022.1-human-gut-metagenome-genome-assembly--contig:-NODE-22-length-82340-cov-17.199664_pt1 | contig 82340 bp, 70 predicted proteins | sample MGYA00242504_ERZ504590 | MGnify/ENA primary metagenome ERZ504590 (study PRJEB26092, sample SAMD00036318) | human gut metagenome | host: Homo sapiens | study: EMG produced TPA metagenomics assembly of... | reverse complement strand
AGGTCACCCTCGGCTGCCGTTAGCAGTTACCGTGCTCTGTGAGGCCCGGACTTTCCTCAGAGCGGTCAAAGCCGCCCCGCCGCCGTATGTTCCACTCGTTTTCCGCTCCTCATGATACCATAAAAAAGCAGGATTTGCAAGTAGAAGCCTTTTTTGATATAATATCTTATATATTTTTATGTTTTTTTGCGCAGGAGGTGGGGGTGCATATGCGGCTGTTTTTTACGGTGCCCGATACGCCGCAGACCCAAAACGGAGTGCTTCTGCGCAATTTTCTGCGCCAGTGTGTCGTTTCTACGGACCTTGCCCGTGCAGTCAAGTTCCGGGGCAGCGGCTTTTTTGCGGATGGAGAGCCTGTCCTTGCCAACCGCAGGGTGTACCCGGGGCAGACGGTCAGCTTTGAGCTGCCGCCGGAAGGGGAAGGCGTGGCCCCGCAGCCGGAGATTCCGGTAAACGTGGTCTATGAGGATGCCTTTGCAGTGGTGTTGGAAAAGCCGCCGCATCTGGCCGTGCACCCCACCCTGAACTACCCCTACGATACCCTTGCCAACGGGTATGCGGCATGGGCTGCGCAGCAGGGCATCAGCCCGGTGTTCCGCCCGGTGAACCGTATCGATAAGGACACCAGCGGCCTTGTTCTGGCTGCAAAGCACGCCTATGCTGCGCCGCTGCTGGCCCGGAATGTGGAAAAACTCTACTATGCCGTTGTGGAGGGAGAGCTGCCGCTGGGTCCGGGCGTGATCGACGCGCCCATTGGCCGCCAGGCGGAGAGCATCATTGGCCGCTGCGTGACCCCGGACGGCAAGCCCAGCCGCACCGAGTATACCATATTAAAGGCAGAAAACGGCCTGAGCCTTGCAGCCTGTGTGCCGGTAACGGGCCGCACCCATCAGATCCGGGTGCATTTTGCGTCCATCGGCCACCCGCTGGCTGGGGATGACCTTTACGGCGGGAGCCGGGAGCGCATTGGGCGGCAGGCGCTGCACTGTGCAAGGCAGAGCTTCCGGGTGCCGGTGTACACCCCGGTGGAGGGCGGAATCCGGGTGGAATGCCCGGCGAATGGAAATAACTGGAAAACTGCTGCGGCGGAAAGCCCGCTGCCGCAGGATATGAAACAGCTTTTTGGTGAAAAGTAAGTGAAAGAACCGCCCAAATTTTGTGACAATGCTTGTTTCAAAGACGGCAGGGTGTATAATAAAATAAGAATGTTGTGTGCATGAGCCTGCTGGAAAGGGCATGTGCGCCCAAGACCGCCGCCGTCTTATCCCGGCACCGTGTGTGCATTGGCGGCAAGGAAGGAGAAAAACCTTTTGATCGAAGACAAGACAAAGGAGCAGCAGCCCGCTTCACCGGTAAAACCGAAACGCGGCCAGAGGCTGCGCTCCCTTTGGGCACAGCTGCAATGCATGGGGCTTTTGCACCGGCACCGGCTGCGCCGTAAAACCCAGAATCATGTGAATGATTTTGGCAGAAAGCTTGCCCAGAATTCTGCCGTGCCAGTCATCGGGGAGACGCTGTATGCACTGGGCTATTCTACAGAGTATGGATTCGTCCGCGTTGGGCGCGGCCTGCGCAGCGGCTGGCTGTGGCTGTGGCAGGCATTTACGACACTGCTGGCAAATGCTGCGGCAATGGCGTTTCCGGGGGCAGCGCAGATGTTCCGGGACCTGTTCGGCCCGATCTGGCTGTTCTTCCGGGGCTGCGGTTCGCTGCTGGTGCACGCCCAACAGGTGCGGAAAGAAAAAGGCTTTGCCGCAGCCTGCAAAGCCAGCGTACATTATCTGGCCAGCGGCGTGCGCCGCAACCTGAAAACACTGCCGCGCATGGCCATGTATGTGCTGCCGGTGTGCGCACTGGCCGTTATGGTGACCGTGTTCAACCATACCGTCCGCCAGCCTTATGCGCTGGAGGTGCAGGTGAACGGCCAGACCGTCGGCTATGTGGCCAATGAGGATGTGTTCAACTCGGCCCGTGAGGCGGTGCAGGAGCGTATCAACTACGCAGACACCGACCATGCAAAGTGGACCGTGGAGCCTACCTACACCGTTACCGTGGCCCACAAGACCATGGATGAAAACGAGATGGCGGACGCGATCCTGAAGAGCGCCAGCGACGAGATCAGCGAGGGCACGGCCCTGTATCTGGATGGCGAGCTGACCGCAGTGTGCAGCGATGGTGTCAGCCTGCAGAGCTACCTGAGCAGCCTGCTGGAACCCTATGAGGACCCTGAGAACGCCAACGTGACCGTGGGCTTCAACAAGGAAGTCACGCTGGAAAACGGCATCTACTTCAACGACAGCTTTCAGGACGAAGCGGATGTGGAAAAGGAACTTTCCGGTGTGCAGCAGCAGGAAAAGATCTACACAGTGGGCGCAGGCGACACGCTATGGAGCATTGCCCAGAAAAACGACCTCACCTTCCGTGAGCTGTGCGAACTGAATACCAATTTCAAGGGCGCGCCCCTGAACGAGAAATCTAACATTCAGGCCGGTGATGAGCTGATCGTGACCAAGCAGGAAGCTACGCTGGAAGTGCGCATCACCAAGGTGGAGACCTGGCAGGAGGAGATCCCCTATACCACCGAGACCACCACCTCCAACGAGTACACGGTGGGTACCAAGAAAACGGTGCAGAACGGTGTGAACGGCCTGCGTCAGATCACGGCGCAGCGTGTTTATAACACCGATGGCATCCAGCTTTCCCAGAAGATCCTGAGCACGGAAGTGGTGCAGGAGCCTGTCACGGAAAAGATCGTGAAGGGCACCAAAAAGGTGACCAGCAGCACCAGCTACATCACCGGCAGCGGTCAGTTCATCTGGCCGGTGCCCGGCTATCGCTACTGCTCACGCTGGTACGGCGGCAACCACAAGGGTGTGGATATCTGTGCGGCTGCCGGTACGCCCATCTACGCATCGGCGGGCGGCACCGTGACCAAGGCCGGCTACAACAAGGCCGGTGCCGGTACGGGTTATGGCTACTCCATCATCATCAGCCACGGCAGCGGCTACACCACGGTGTATGCGCACTGTCTGTCGCTGGCGGTGCACTCTGGTCAGACCGTCAAGCAGGGCCAGCTGATCGGCTATGTGGGCAGCACCGGACGCTCCAGCGGCAACCACTGCCACTTTGAGATCCGCCGCAACGGCAGCTACATCGCGCCGCAGAATGTGTTCAACCGCAGAAAGTATAGGTAAAGGTAAGTTTGCAGAGGGCTTTTTCTCCGGAGAAGGCCCATCTGCTGTATTATGTAACAGAAAAGGAGAGATGATCTTATGTCTACCCCTCACATCAGTGCTGAAAAAGGCGATTTTGCAAAGACCGTCCTGATGCCGGGCGATCCTCTGCGTGCAAAATTCATTGCAGATACCTTCCTCAAGGATGTGCGTCAGGTGACCGGCGTGCGCGGCATGCTTGGCTTTACCGGCACTTACGAGGGCCGTCCCATCAGCGTGATGGGCAGCGGCATGGGCATGCCGTCCATTGGCATTTATTCCTATGAGCTGTTCAAGTTCTACGATGTAGAGAACATCATCCGCATCGGCTCTGCCGGCAGCTATACCGACAAGGCCAAGCTGTTTGACGTGGTGCTGGCCGCCGGTGCTGTGAGTGAAAGCAACTATGCCCGTGTGCAGAGCGGCTTTGAAGGGGACATCACGCTGCCCAGCCAGAGCCTGAACGACAAGCTGCGCGCTTCTGCCGCAAAGCAGGGCATCCCCCTCATCGAGGGAAACATCCACTCTTCGGATGTGTTCTACCGTCAGCCCTCCGATGCAAAGCCCACCTACTGGGAAAAGCTGCGCGACGAGCGCGGCTGCCTGTGCGTGGAGATGGAGAGCTTTGCCCTGTTTGCCAATGCACAGGTGCTGGGCAAGAACGCTGCCTGCCTGCTGACCATTTCCGACAGCTTTGTTTCGCCGGAAATCACCACGGCAGAACAGCGCCAGAAGAGCTTTACCGATATGATGAAGGTAGCACTGGGTGCAGAATACTAAGCGTTAAAAACGCATTTCAGCGCGGTTTGCCTGCAAAAGGGCTTGCCGCGCTGTTTTCGACCCCTGAAAACAAAAAAAGGAGTGACGGATATGACAAACCTGACCCTGGAAGAAAAGAAGGAGCTCATCCGCATGGCACTGGCTGCACGGGAAAAAGCCTATGTGCCCTACAGCGATTTTATGGTGGGCGCTGCCCTGCGCGCCAAGGATGGCCGCATTTTTACCGGCTGCAACGTGGAGAACGCTGCCTTTACCCCCACCAGCTGTGCAGAGCGCACGGCTCTGTTCAAGGCGGTGGCCGAGGGTGTGACCGAGTTCACAGACATTGCTGTGGTGGGCAGCCGCCGCGGCGAGGTGAACGAGCAGATCACTTCTCCCTGCGGGGTGTGCCGCCAGGCTCTGTTTGAATTCGGCGGGCCGGAACTGAACGTTATCATGGCAAAGACACCGGAAGACTTTATCGAGCGCAGCATGGACGAACTGCTGCCCTTCGGCTTTGGCCCCTCCAATGTGGCGGGCAACCGTGCCGTGAAGTGACGGGATAAAAACGCAGAGGTGCACTGCAGGACAATAAAGTGACGGCAATACGTGCATTGTGTGCCAAAGCACAGAGAACGCACGGAACTACGGCAAATTTGTGCATAAATACTACTTTTGATAAAAACTTACAAAATTATTGTAAAGATTTTGTAATCGGAATTCGCTTGCATCTGACACGGCTTGCCGTTATACTTGAGCCAGTAAATGTGCAGTTCTGCGCATTTTATTTGTTTGACGCAATTTTATTAAAAATAAAAGGAGAGTTTGATTATGATGATTTCTCGTCGTAATTTCCTGGCTGTGGCTGGTGCCGCTGCCGCTGCCGCTGCTCTGACCGCTTGCGGCGGTTCTTCCGCTTCTTCTACCAGCACCGCTTCTTCCGCTGCTGCTTCTACTGCTTCCTCTGCTGCTGAGGGCGGTGAGAAGATCGTCAAGGTCGCTCTGACCTGCGATACCGGCACGATCGATGATGAGAGCTTCAACCAGGCATGCTGGACTGCTGTTTCCGGCTACATGGGCGATGACTGCCAGTACTACATTCCCGAGGCTGATGCTTCCGATGAGGACCGCGAGACCATGATCCGTCAGGCTGTCAACGACGGCGCTGATGTGATCGTCTGTGTCGGCTACCTGTACGGCGCTTCTCTGGCATGGGCTGCTGACCAGTATCCCGATGTCAAGTTCATCGCCATCGATGTGACTCAGGGCGATATCGGCACCGACGCTATCCCTGCTAACTGCTACTGCATCACCTTCAAGGAGGAGCAGGCAGGCTATCTGGCAGGCTACGCCATCGCAAAGGACGGCAAGACCAAGCTGGGCTTCCTGGGCGGCATGGCTGTTCCCGCTGTTATCCGTTACGGCTACGGCTTCGTGCAGGGCGCTGATGCCGCTGCTGCTGAGCTGGGCCAGAACATCGAGATCAACTACTTCTATGGCGGCCAGTTCTACGGCGATGCAAACATCACCTCCCGTATGGAGGGCTGGTACTCCAACGGCACTCAGGTCGTCTTTGCCTGCGGCGGCGGCATCTACACCTCCGCTGTTGAGGCTGCTCTGAAGAACAATGGCTACGTCATCGGCGTTGACGTTGACCAGAACTACATCGGTGCAAACGGCGTTGCAGATGGCACCTACGCTTATAACCCGTTCATCACCTCTGCTATGAAGGGCCTGTCCGAGGCTGTCAACACTGCTCTGGCTGATATCGATGCCGGCAGCTGGGGCGACATCGCAGGTTCCAATGGCAACTTCGGTCTGGAGGACGGCGATTATATCGGCCTGCCCACCGATGCAGACAGCTGGAACTTCGAGTCCTTCACCACCGACGAGTACGAGGAAGTCAAGGGCAAGATCAAGAGCGGCGAGATCACTGTTGATAACAGCTCCGACGACGCTACCAAGCCCACCGTCAGCGAGTTCACCACCGTCAACTACATCCAGTAAGCTGTTGTCCGGCAGGCCTGCCTGCGGACGATCGATAGTTCTTTTCAAAGCGGGGCATCCTGTAACGGGGTGTCCCGCTTTTTTTTTTGTCTTCTATTGGCGTAATGCGGGAAAAATGCAGCGTACTCTTCGTGAAAAGAGTACAAAAGTAATACTATTGTCTGTGCTTTCTGCCAAAAAGCAAAAAAGACATGTGCAAATTGCCGCAAATCAGGTATAATGGAACTTAAAGAAGTATCGGTGTCGAAACGACACGAAAGGAGAGTGAGCAGATTGGCAGAGGATTTTGTGATCGAAATGCTCCACATTACCAAGGAGTTCCCTGGAATCAAGGCAAACGACGATATCACCCTGCAGCTGCGCAAAGGCGAGGTACATGCCCTGCTGGGCGAGAACGGCGCCGGCAAAAGTACACTGATGAGCGTGCTGTTTGGCCTGTACCAACCGGAAGCTGGTCAGATCCGCAAAAACGGCAAGGAGGTTGTCATCCGCAACCCCAATGATGCAAACGCACTGGGCATCGGCATGGTGCACCAGCACTTCAAGCTGGTGGAATGCTTCAGCGTGCTGGACAACATCATTCTGGGGGTGGAACCCAACAAGATGGGCTTTTTGCAGAAGGCCGAGGCACGCAAAAAGGTGATGGCCCTGAGCGAAAAGTACGGCCTGCGCGTGGACCCGGATGCACTGATCAGCGATATCTCTGTTGGTATGCAGCAGCGTGTTGAGATCCTGAAGATGCTGTACCGCGACAACGAGATCCTGATCTTCGACGAGCCTACCGCAGTGCTGACCCCGCAGGAGATCGACGAACTGATGGAGATCATGCGCGGGTTCAAGAAGGAAGGCAAGTCCATCCTGTTCATTACCCACAAGCTCAACGAGATCATGGCGGTGGCAGACCGCTGCACTGTTCTGCGCAAGGGCAAGTATATGGGTACCGTGGACATCAAGGACACCACCAAGGAAGAGCTTTCCCGCATGATGGTTGGCCGTGATGTGCAGCTGCAGGTGGACAAAAAGCCCGCAGACCCCGGCAGGGTGGTGCTGGATGTGGAAAACGTTACCATGCACAGCGCCCAGCACAAGAAGGACGCAGTCCGGGATGTCTCTTTTCAGGTGCACGCCGGTGAGATCGTCTGTCTTGCCGGTATCGAGGGCAACGGTCAGACCGAGTTCGTCTACGGTCTGACCGGTCTGGAAAAGATCAGCAGCGGCAAGATCACGCTGGACGGCAAGGACATCACCAACGAGTCCATCCGTCAGCGTTCCAAGGACGGCATGAGCCATATCCCGGAGGACCGCCACAAGCACGGCCTTGTGCTGGATTACAGTCTGGAAAACAACATGGTGCTGCAGCGCTACTGGCAGCCCGAGTTCCAGAAGGGCGGCTTTATCCGCAGCGATAAGGTGCGCGAATATTCCGATAAGCTCATTGCCCAGTACGATGTGCGCAGCGGTCAGGGCAGCCTGACCACCGTGCGCAGCATGTCCGGCGGCAACCAGCAGAAGGCCATCATTGCCCGCGAGATCGATAAGGACCCGAAGCTCTTGGTGGCAGTCCAGCCAACCCGCGGTCTGGACGTTGGTGCAATTGAATACATCCACCGTCAGATCGTGGCCGAGCGCGATAAGGGTACGGCCGTGCTGCTGGTCAGTCTGGAGCTGGACGAGGTGATGAACCTGTCCGACCGCATCCTTGTGATGTACGAGGGCGAGGTCGTGGGCGAATTTGACCCCAAGACCACCACCGTGCAGGAGCTGGGCCTGTATATGGCAGGCGCACGCAAGCAGGGAAAGGAGAGCAAATAACACATGAACAAGAAAAAACTTTCCCACAGCAGTCTGAACAGCTCCATCACCAGTGTGCTGGCTGCTCTGCTGTGCATCCTGATCGGCCTTGTGGTCGGTTTTCTGGTGCTGCTGGCCATCAACCCGGCTCACGCATGGGGCGACGGCTTTGTGCGCATCCTGAAGGGCGGCTTCCATGACGCACCCTACGGTGTCGGCAAGGAGCTGGCAAATGCGGCTCCCCTCATTATGACCGGTCTGTCTGTGGCCTTTGCCTTCAAGACCGGCCTGTTCAACATCGGTGCGGCGGGTCAGTATACGCTGGGCGCTTACGGCGCTCTGTACTGCGCCATCATGCTCAAGCTGCCGTGGTTCGTCTGTCTGATCGCAGCCACCATTCTGGGCGGCATCTGGGGTGCGATCCCCGGCTTCTTCAAGGCCTACTTCAACATCAACGAAGTCATTACCTCCATCATGTTCAACTGGATCGGCCTGTATCTGGTCAATGAGCTCATTTACCAGAACGGCACCGGCCCCATGTACGATGTGCGCAACACCCGTACCATCAACATCAGCAAGAACGCCGATTACGCCCAGTCCATCATCCCGGATTTCGGCCTGAACAAGCTGTTCCAGACCAACAGCACCACCATTGCCATCTTCCTGGCGGCAGCAGTGGCAGTTCTGATCTGGGTGGTGCTGAACAAGACCACCTTCGGCTACGAGCTCAAGGCAGTCGGCCTGAACAAGAGCGCTGCCCGCTACGCCGGCATCAACGAGAAGAAGAACATCATCCTCTCCATGGCCATTGCCGGTGCGCTGGCCGGTTTTGGTGCGGGCCTGTACTATCTGTCCAATGTGTCCCAGTGGAACCCGCTGAACTCCACCAGCCTGCCGACAATGGGCTTCAACGGCATTTCCGTTGCACTGCTGGCGAGCTCCAACCCCATTGGCACCATTTTCTCGGCAATCTTCATTTCCCATATCTCGGTGGGCGGCTCCTTCCTTTCCACCAAGTATTACCCCACTGAGATCTCGGACCTGATCAGCGGTATCATCATCTACCTGTGTGCATTCTCCATGCTGTTCCGCGGCAAGATCCACGCACTGCTGTTCAAGAATGCCGATAAAACCAATGTGAACGCAGAGCCTGCTGCTCCTGCAAAATCTGCAACCGAAAAGGAGGGCAAGTGATATGCTGCTTCTGATCAAATATACGCTGCTGTATGGCATCGTTCTGATGCTGGTGGCACTGGGCGGTATGTTCAGTGAGCACTCCGGCATCATCAACATTGCACTGGAAGGCATCATGGTCATTGGCGGTGTGGCGGGTGTTCTCACCCTGACCATGCTGCCTGCCGAAATGCCGGTCTTCCTCGTGGTGCTGATCTCTGTTCTGGTGGCGGCACTGGCCGGTATGGTGTACAGTCTGCTGCTGGCCTTTGCCTCCATCAACCTGAAGGCGGATCAGACCATCGGCGGCACGGCCCTGAACCTGCTGGCCACGGCCATCGCGGTGGTCCTTGCCAAGAATTTCAGCGATAGCGGCAGTGCAAAGCTGAACTACACCAACAGGCCCTTCCTGTTCAGCATCGGCGGGCTGGAGCTGAGCATTTTTGTGCCGCTGGGCATCATTCTGCTGATCATCAGCTATGTGGTGTTGTACAAGACCCGCTTTGGCCTGCGTCTGCGTGCCTGCGGCGAGCATCCGCAGGCAGCGGACTCTGTGGGCATCAATGTCTACAAGATGCGCTATGCCGGTGTTGTCATTTCCGGTGCACTGGGCGCAATCGGCGGTATGGCCTACATTGTGCCCCCGGTGCAGACCTGGAACTTTGAGGTGGGCGTGGCCGGCGCAGGCTTCCTTGCCATGGCTGTTATGATCTTTGGCCAGTGGAAGCCCTTCAACATCTTTGGCGCAGCCATGTTCTTTGCTGTGTTCAAGAGTCTGGCAAACATTGCAGACTCCACCTTCCTGGCACAGCTGCACTGGTCCAGCAACATCTACAACATGATGCCGTTCGTGGCGTCCATGATCATTCTTGCGTTTACCTCCAAGAACAGCATGGCACCCAAGGCAGAGGGCATCCCCTACGACAAGGGATCCCGCTAAAACGACGATTTGTGTTCCCAAAACAAGGGCGCAGCTGCTTTTCCGGGCGGCTGCGCCCTTTTTGGTTTGAAATTGGGCAAAGTTTACAGAATGATACTTGCTTTTGTTTGGAATTTTGCTATACTATATCTTATAATGTCGTACTATTGAAAAAACGAGGAGCGTGATACGATGCGCGTTTATGATCTGATCGCAAAAAAGCGTGATGGCGGTACGCACAGCCGTGAGGAGCTGGAGCAGATCGTCAATGGCTATGTCAGCGGAGAAGTGACTGATTACCAGATGGCTGCATGGATGATGGCTGTCTATCTGCGCGGCATGACCGATGAAGAGACCGCAGAGCTGACCGATGTGATGGCTCACAGCGGTGTGATGGTGGATCTTTCGCCCATTCCGGGCATCAAGGTGGACAAGCACTCCACCGGCGGCGTGGGCGACAAGACCACGCTGGTCATTGCCCCCATCGTGGCGGCCTGCGGCGTGAAGATCGCCAAGATGAGCGGCCGGGGCCTTGGCCATACCGGCGGCACCATCGATAAGATGGAGAGCGTGCCCGGCACCAGAACCGCCCTCTCACAGGAGGAGTTCTTTGCGCAGGTGAACAGGATCGGTCTGTCGGTCATTGGCCAGAGCGAGGGCATTGCCATTGCAGATAAAAAAATGTATGCCCTGCGGGATGTGACCGCAACCGTCAGCTGCATCCCACTCATCGCATCCAGCATCATGTCCAAGAAACTGGCTTCCGGCTCGGATGCCATCCTGCTGGATGTGACCACCGGCACCGGAGCTTTTATGAAAACGGTAGACCAGAGCATTGAGCTGGCCAAGCTGATGGTATCCATTGGCACCCATCACGGCCGCCGAGTGGCTGCCATGATCACCGATATGGACACCCCGCTGGGCCATAACATTGGCAACAGTCTGGAAGTCATGGAAAGCATGGATGTGCTCAAGGGCCATGGCCCCGCCGACCTGACCGAGGTCTGCTTGCAGCTGGCGGCGAACATGCTGGTGCTGGCCGATAAGGGCACTCCTGCCGAGTGCCGCGCCATGGCCGAGGCGGCGATCGCCGACGGCTCTGCCTTTGCAAAGTGCAAGGAGATGTTTGCGGCACAGGGCGGTGATACCCGCGTGCTGGACGATTACAGCCTGTTTGAGCAGCCCGCGGCAAGCTTTGAGCTGCTGGCAGAGCAGGACGGTTACATTGTGGCGAACGATGCCGAGAAGATCGGCTCTGCCAGCGTGCTGCTGGGTGCGGGCCGACAGAAAAAGGGCGACCCGCTGGATTTTGCCGCCGGCATCACCCTGCATAAAAAGCGCGGCGACTACGTAAAGAAGGGCGAGAGTCTGGCTACCTTCTACGGCGCAGCCGATAAGTTTGAAGCTGCCGCCGCCGAGTACCGCAGCGGCCTTGGATACGGCCCTGAGAAGCCGGAGGAAGCCCCGCTGGTGTATGCCCTTGTAACGAAGGACGGCGTGGCGCGCTATTAAATGAAATAAAAGCTTCCGGGACGGTATCTCCCGGGGCTTTTTTGCGTCATTTGGCAGGTTTTTGTTGCATAATGTGGAAAACAGTGGAACTTTGGCAGGAGATATGGTATACTATGATGGATTTGTGCTGTCCCGGCGGAAGGGACGCGGAAAGAGAAAGGACTTGTTATGAAGATCATTCTGGTGGGCGGCGGCAAGGTTGGTACTGCGCTGGCGCGGCAGCTCAGTGAGGAAGACCATAATGTGACCATTGTGGATACCAACAAAGCGCGTGTAGAGCACCTGACTGAAAGCTACGATGTGCTGGGCATCGTGGGCAACGGTTCCTCGATCACCACGCTGGCAGAGGCCGGCATTGAAGACGCGGATGTGTTCATTGCCGTGACCGGTTCGGATGAGCTGAACCTGCTGTGCTGCATGTTTGCCAAAAAGGCGGGCCACTGCCATGCAATTGCCCGCGTGCGCAACCCGTCCTACAGTCATGAGCTGGACTTTATCAAAAAGCAGATCGGCATTTCGGCCATCATCAATCCGGAAATGGCTGCAGCAAAGGAGATCTCCCATCTGCTGCGCTTCCCGGGCGCAAGCAAGATCGACACCTTTGCAGACGGTCGTGTGCGGCTGATCAAGTTTGCACTCACCGCAGAGCAGGGGCTGGACGGCGTGGCCATCCGCGAGATCCCCACCCGCCTGAAGAGCGACATTCTGGTGTGTGCAGTGGAGCGCAGCGGCGGCGTGATCATTCCAAACGGTAACTTTGTACTGCAGAACGGCGATCAGGTCACCTTCCTTGCAACACAGGATAAGGCCCACGAGTTCTTCCAGCGCATCCACCTGCCGGTGCGCCCGGTGCGCAATGCCTTCATCGTGGGCGGCGGTGCCATCGCCTTCTATCTGAGCCAGGAGCTGCTGGAAAACCACGTGCGTGTGCGCATCGTGGAGCGCGACCCTGCCCGCTGCATGGAGCTGGCCGAGCAGCTGCCCGGCGCACAGATCCTGAACGAGGACGGCTCCAACCGCGAATTCCTGCTCTCGGAGGGCATGGAGTCCACCGAGGCTTTTGTGGCCCTGACCAACATCGACGAGGAGAATGTGCTGCTGACCCTGTTTGCCAAAAAGCACTCCAAGGGCAAGCTGGTCACCAAAGTCAACCGTCTGGAATTTGATGATATTCTGGCCGGTCTGGATCTGGGCAGCGTGGTCTACCCCAAGTACATGACCTGCGATTACATCGTGCAGTATGTGCGTGCACTGCAGAACGAAGCGGGCAGCAACATCAAGACGCTGTACCGCATTCTGGACGACCGCGTGGAAGCGCTGGAATTTACCGTCCACGAGAAGAGCGCTGCCACCGGTGTCCCCCTGAGCCAGCTGCACCTGAAAAAGAATCTGCTGCTGTGCTGCATCACCCGCGGCCATCAGATCCTGATCCCGCGCGGCGGCGACCAGATCCAGGTGGGCGACAACGTGATCGTGGTCACGCTGGAGCATGGTCTGCATGACCTGCGCGATATTCTGGACAAGGGCGCAGAGGGTTGACGGAGGCAGACTATGAATTATGCGATCGTTTTCCGTCTGCTGGGCTATGTCATGCTGATCGAGGGTGCGCTGCTGCTGCTGCCCGCAGCGGCCAGCTGGATCTACGGCGAATGGTTCGTGCTGGGCGTGTTTTTGATCACGGCGGCAGTCAGCGCCGCCATCGGCTACGCCCTGCGCGGCATCAAGCCCCAAAGCAAGGTATTCTATATGCGAGAGGGCTTTGCTGCTACCTCGCTGAGCTGGATCGTCATTTCCATCGTGGGCGCCGTTCCGTTTGTGGTGGCGGGCTGCATCCCGAACCCGGTGGATGCCCTGTTTGAGACGGTGTCCGGCTTTACCACCACCGGTGCCAGCATCCTGCCCGGGGTGGAGGATCTGCCCAAAGGCATCCTGTTCTGGCGCAGCTTCACCCACTGGATCGGCGGCATGGGCGTTCTGGTGTTCCTGCTCTCGCTGCTGCCCCTGACTGGTGGCTCCCACGTCAACCTGATGAAGGCAGAAAGCCCCGGCCCTCAGGTGGATAAGCTGGTGCCCAAGGTGCAGTCTACCGCAAAGATCCTGTACGGCATCTATTTTGCACTCACCGTGCTGGAGGTGGTATTCCTGCTGCTGGGCGGCATGCCGCTGTTTGAGTCCATGCTCACGGCCTTCGGTACGGCGGGCACCGGCGGCTTCGGCTTCAAGAACGACAGCTTTACCAGCTTTTCTCCCTACATCCAGTGGGTCGTAACCATCTTCATGATCCTGTTTGGTGTCAACTTCAATGCCTACTTCCTGCTGCTGCTGCGCAAATTCAACCGCGCCATCAGCGAGGAAGTGCGCGGCTACTTCGCCATTATTCTGGTGGCAATTGGCATTATCACGGCCAATATCTACAGCCTTTATAACAGCTTTGGCGAAGCGGTGCGTCAAGCAGCCTTTCAGGTGGGCTCCATCATCACGACCACTGGCTTTTCCAGCTGTGATTTTGACCTGTGGCCCACTCTCTCCAAAGAAATTCTGGTGGTGCTCATGTTCATTGGTGCCTGCGCAGGCAGCACCGGCGGCGGCATCAAGGTGAGCCGCCTCCTCATTCTGGGCAAGACCTTGGGCAAGGAGCTCAAGCAGGCGCTGCACCCGCAGGTGGTGGCCCCCGTCCGCATGGACGGCAAGCTGCTCAACCACGAGACCATTCGCACCACCAATGTGTTTATGGGCGCGTATTTCTTCATCTTCGTGGTATCCTTCCTGCTTATCAGTCTGGATGGCTTTGATATGGTGACGAACTTCACAGCCATTGCAGCTACCTTGAACAACATCGGCCCGGGCCTTGCGCAGGTGGGCCCCATGATGAACTTTGGCAGCTTTACGAACCCTGCAAAGCTGGTGATGATCTTCGACATGCTGGCCGGCCGTCTGGAGATCTTCCCGATGCTGGTGCTGTTCCTGCCGGATACATGGCGCAGATTCTAAAAAGCAATTATAAAAAGCCATCTGTGATCTCCTGCTCGTATTGAGCATTTGGAAAGATACAGATGGCTTTTTTGTGCGTAACGGTAAGCTGCACAAACCCTTCCCTTTTCGGGAAAGGCGGATCTGCGAAGCAAAGACGGAGAAGCTTTTATACTTCCACTTTTTCCTGTGCCCGGTACTGCAGGGCTTCCAGCACACAGTCCTCATCCAGCAGCTGTTTGCCTGCCAGATCGGCCACCGTGCGGGCCACCCGCAGGATGCGGTCATGGGCGCGGGCGGAAAGGCCCAAAGCGTCGTAGGAGGCACGCAGCAGCCGCTCGGCGGCGGGGGTCATGCGGCAGACGCGCCGCACCTGCCCGGCGGTGAGCTGGGCGTTGCAGAGCACACCCTCAAAACCCGGGGCGGCATAGCGCTTTGCCTGAATGGCCCGGGCGGTAAGCACCTGTTTGCGCAGATCGGCGCTGCTCTCGGAAGGGACGACGGCGTGCAGCTCGTCAAAGGCGATGGGGTCCATCTCCACGCACAGGTCGATGCGGTCCAGCAGCGGGCCGGACACACGGCTGCGGTACTGCCGCACAGCACTGGGCGAACAGGTGCACTGTCGGGTGGGGTGGCCGTAGTAGCCGCACTTACAAGGGTTCATGGCGGCTACCAGCTGGAAGCGGCTGGGATAGGTGGCACTGCCTGCCGCTCGGCTCACAGTGATCTGGCCGTCCTCCAGCGGCTGGCGCAGCACTTCCAGACTCTCGCGGGAGAACTCCGGCAATTCGTCTAAAAACAGCACACCGCAGTTGGCAAGGCTGCACTCGCCGGGCCGGAACTGTGCGCCGCCGCCAGCCAGAGCCGCGGCACTGGCCGAGTGGTGCGGACTGCGGAAAGGCCGTGCAGAGATCAGGCCCCGGCCCTGCGGCAGCTGCCCTGCAATGGAATAAATTTTAGTGGTCTCCACGGCTTCCTCACGGGTGAGCGGCGGCAGGATGCCGGGCAGACGCTTTGCCAGCATGGATTTGCCGGTGCCGGGTGCGCCAATGAGCAAAACATTGTGTCCGCCTGCGGCAGCAATGACCATAGCCCGCCGCGCCAGCGACTGGCCCATCACGTCCGCAAAATCCGGCACCTGTGCCCATGCGTCTGCAGGGTCAAAGGGAACAACAGCCGCCGGGGCAAGCGGGGAGATGCCGCGCAGGGCATCTACAACTTCGCGTGCCGTGTGGGCGGGGTAGACGGCCATGCTGTCGGCACAGGCCTCGGCTGCTTCGGCGGCATTCTCGGCAGGTACATACAGGGCGTGGGTGCCATTTTCTGCTGCAGCCAGCGCCATGGGCAGCACGCCGGAAACCGGCCGCAGGGTGCCGTCCAGTGCCAGTTCGCCCAGAAATGCCGCGTCGGCAGGCACATCCTCCAGCTGGCCGCTGGCAGTGAGCACTGCCAGCAGAAGCGGCAGGTCGTACACCGGGCCGGTCTTGCGCACATCCGCCGGGGCAAGATTGATGGTAATGCGCCGGTCCGGGAACTTGAAGCCCAGATTTTTGATGGCGGCGCGCACACGGTCGGCGCTTTCACGCACAGCGGAATCCGGCAGGCCCACGATGGAAAAGGCGGGCAGACCGCCGGAAATGTCGGCCTCCACTGCCACGGCAAAGCCGCTCAGGCCGTTCAGACCAAAGCTTCTGGTAACAGAATACATGTTGTTCTCCCTTATCCCAGCGGATGATATGACGGAAAAGAATTGGCAAAAGTGGAAAATATTGGATGATTATGTCATACTTCGACACAAAAATACTTCTGAATTCATTATAGTAAAGGGCAGGAAAGATGTCAATGCGATAGAGAGGAGAGAGTTTTCCATGATGAGCAAAGAATACTGCCGCTATATCCGTACATATTCAGAACTGGAAGGGCTGCAGCATGCCCACACCCTTGTATATTGCGGTGCCGCCGCTGCGCAGGGCGTTGTAATGGAGCTGCGGCAGGAGCAGGATGGCCGGGTGCGCCGCAGCGCGGTGCTGCTGCAGGACAGTTTTGCCCGGGCAATGCAGCTGCTGCGCTACCTGTGTGAAAACAGCGTCGGTTTGGAGCAGTGGCTGGACGTTCTGGACGATGCAGGCCAGAGTTATGAACTGCTGGAAAATGCAGGCGAGGCCGGGATGGTTCCCGACTTTACCGGAAAAAACTTGGAATTTTGTGCCATATGCCGGTTTTGAACTGCAAATCTTGTTGCAGATTACGCAATTGACACATGGACGCGGAGAGTTTATATTATAAGTAGGTTTAACCAAACCTGTTCTTTTTTGCGGAAAAATTTACAAAAGGTAAGGTGTGCAAGATGTATTTGGATGAATATAAGCGCTGGATGGCTGCAGAGCTGGAAGACGCTGATCTGAAGCCGGAGCTGGCCAAGATCGAGGGAAATGATGACGAGATCAAGGACCGCTTTGCTGTGGCTTTGAAGTTTGGCACCGCTGGTCTGCGCGGCGTTCTGGGCGCTGGCACCAACCGTATGAATATCTATGTTGTGCGTCAGGCCACGCAGGGTCTGGCAAACTGGGTCAAGACTCAGGGCGGCAGCCAGACTGTGGCTATCAGCTACGACAGCCGCCTGAAGAGCGATATCTTTGCCAAGACCGCCGCAGGCGTTCTGGCGGCAAACGGTATCAAGGTGCGCATTTACGATGCTCTGATGCCTGTGCCTGCACTGAGCTTTGCTACCCGTTACTACCAGTGCAATGCTGGTATCATGGTCACGGCTTCTCACAACCCGGCCAAGTACAACGGCTACAAGGCCTACGGCCCGGATGGCTGCCAGATGACCGATGATGCTGCTGCCATCGTGTACGATGAGATCCAGAAGACGGATGTGCTGACCGGTGCAAAGTACATCTCCTTTGCCGAGGGCGTGGAGCAGGGCCTGATCCGCTTTGTGGGCGACGACTGCAAGAAGGCACTGTATGATGCCATTGAGGCCCGTCAGGTGCGCCCGGGCCTGTGCAAGACTGCCGGCCTGAAGCTGGTGTACAGCCCGCTGAATGGTTCCGGTCTGGTGCCTGTCACTCATGTGCTGAACGATATGGGCATCACCGATATCACCATCGTGCCCGAGCAGGAGTACCCCAACGGTTACTTTACCACCTGCTCCTACCCGAACCCCGAAATTTTCGAGGCTCTGAAGCTGGGTCTGGAGCTGGCAACCAAGACTGGTGCCGATCTGATGCTGGCCACCGACCCCGATGCCGACCGCGTGGGCATTGCCATGAAGTGCCCGGATGGCAGCTATGAGCTGGTATCCGGCAACGAGATGGGCGCTCTGCTGCTGGATTACATCTGCGCAGGCCGCATCGAGAAGGGCACCATGCCCAAAAACCCGGTGGCCGTCAAGTCCATCGTATCCACTCCGCTGGCCGATGCCATTGCCGCACACTACGGCGTGGAAATGCGCAGCGTGCTGACCGGCTTCAAGTGGATCGGCGACCAGATCGCAAATCTGGAAGCTGCCGGTGAGGTGGACCGCTTCATCTTTGGCTTCGAGGAGAGCTACGGCTATCTGGCCGGCCCCTATGTGCGCGATAAGGATGCCGTCATCGGTTCCATGCTGATCTGTGAAATGGCCGCTTACTACCGCAGCATCGGTTCCTCCATCAAGCAGCGTCTGGAAGAGATCTATAAACAGTATGGCCGCTACCTGAACAAGGTGGACAGCTTCGAGTTCCCCGGCCTGACCGGCATGGAGAAGATGGCTTCCATCATGCAGAAGCTGCGTGATAACCCGCCCGCCGAGCTGGCTGGCCACAAGGTGGTCAAGGTGACCGACTACAAGAAGCCCGAGGAGACCGGCCTGCCCGCTGCAAACGTGCTGATCTACAGTCTGGAAAACGGCGCTACCGTTGTGGTGCGTCCCTCCGGCACGGAGCCGAAGATCAAGACCTACTTCACCACTCTGGGCAAGGATCTGGCTGAAGCACAGGCACAGAAGGATGCTCTGGCTGCTGCCATCGAGCCGATCCTGAAGTAAACTCCATCAAGAACAAGTTTGTGCCCCTCTGCTGTGTGCAGAGGGGCATTTTTGCTGTAGAATATTGGTTGCAGTTTGGGAAGTTATACGCTATAATAAAATATGGCTTACTATAGGAATCGGGCAGGTGAAGAAATTGGAAAAGAGAGTATCCGCAGTACTGGTGGCGGCGGGGTCTTCCACACGCATGGGCTTTGACAAGCTCAGCTTTGATCTGGGCGGCGAGACCGTGCTGCACCGCAGCATCCGCGCGTTTGAACAGGACCCGCTTGTCACGGAGATCGTGCTGGTGGCCGGTAAGAACCGCGCCTTTGTGGAGCAGCAGGCAGCAGACTGCACAAAGCCTGTGCAGATCGTAACGGGCGGCACCACCCGCGCCGAGAGCGCAAAAAACGGCGTGCTGGCGGCAGCAGGGGAGCTTGTGGCAGTGCACGACGCGGCAAGACCCTTCGCCAGTCAGGCCGTCATCACAGCAGCGCTGGAAGCAGCGGCCCGGTGCGGCGCAGCTGCACCTGCCGTACCGGTAAAGGATACCATCAAGGCTGCAGCGCGCGGCAACGGAAAGACCGTGCCGGATGCCTGCCTTGTGTACACAACGCCCGACCGCAGCACCCTGTATGCGGTGCAGACCCCTCAGTGCTTTGACCGCGCAGAGTACCTTGCTGCGCTGGAAGAGCTGGATGCCGAAAAAGCCCGCCTTGTCACCGACGACTGCAGCCTGTTCGAGCTGACCGGCCGCGCCGTGCAGCTGACGCAGGGCGATTACGCCAATTATAAGATCACGACCCGCGAGGACTTGCCCCGCCCGGAACAGAAAGAGGAACACAAAATGCGCATTGGACATGGTTATGACGTGCACCGTCTGGTGGAAGGCCGCAAGCTGATCCTGGGTGGCGTGGAAGTGCCCTTTGAAAAAGGCCTGCTGGGCCACTCGGATGCAGATGTACTGGCCCATGCGGTGATGGATGCTGTGCTGGGTGCCGCTGCGCTGGGGGATATCGGCCAGCATTTCCCGGACAATGACCCGGCTTACTCCGGTGCCGACAGCCTGAAGCTGGCCCGCCGTGTGGCCGAAATTTTAAAGGAGCACGGCTTCCGCATTGAAAATATCGACGCTACGCTGTTGTGTCAGCGGCCCAAACTTGCGCCGTACATTCCGGCCATGCGCCAGAATCTGGCCGATGCCTTCGGCCTGCCGGTGGATGCCGTGAGCGTAAAGGCCACTACCGAGGAACATCTGGGCTTTACCGGTGAGGGGCTGGGCATTGCCGCCCACGCTGTTGCCCTGATCGAAACACTGTAAACGGGAGCGTGTACCAATGACTCTGAACGCGATCATTGCAAATTTCCAGACCTTCAAACTGGTCGATTTGCTGGATATCATCATCATTTCCTTCCTGATTTACCAGCTGCTGGGCATTGTCAACCGCACCCGCGCCGGCCAGCTGTTCAAGGGTGCGCTGCTGGTGATGGCCGTCTATCTGGTGGCAGAAACGCTGAATATGCGTACCGTCACATGGCTGCTGAACTCACTGCTGCAGGTGGGCCTGCTGACGCTGGTGGTGCTGTTCCAGCCGGAGATCCGCCGTGCGCTGGAGCGCATGGGCCAGACCGACCAGTGGGCCGCCAAGCTGTTCAATGTCAAAGGCCGCTACAACGATCCCAGCCTGAAAGGTGCATGGCGCAGCGCCATCATTGCCATCTGCGATGCGGCAGAGCGCTTTTCTGAGACCAAGACCGGTGCACTGATCGTGCTGGAACGCCACACGAACCTTTCGGAGATCGTGCGCACCGGCACGCCGGTGAACAGTGCGGTCAATCTGGAAGTGCTGGGCACCATTTTCTACGAGGGCACGCCCCTGCACGATGGTGCTGCCATCATTGAGAATGGCCGCATCAAAGCCGCGGGCTGTGTGCTGCCGCTTTCCAACAATCTGGATCTTGGCAAGGATATGGGCACCCGTCACCGCGCCTGCCTTGGCATTGCCGAAAATTCCGACGCCATCGCCATCGTGGTCAGCGAGGAAACCGGCATCATCTCCATGGCAAAGAACGGCGTGCTGATCCGCCACTTTGACCGCCAGACCCTGTATACCCGTCTGGTGGATGAGATGATCCCCAAGGAGACCACCACCGAAAAGACGACGGTCAGCGGCTGGCGCGGTCAGCTGGACCGTCTGTGGAAATGGGTCAGCCAGAAGGAGGACGATGCGCAATGAACAACGAACCCAACAAGAAAAATGGCGCAAAGCCTGCGGTCGCCCATAAGAAAAACATTCTGGACGACCGCCGCATCCGGCTGGCACTTTCGGTGCTGGGTGCCATCGTTGCATGGATGGTGGTCACCATCATCGTCCAGCCCGGCACCAGCAACACCATCTACAATGTGCCGGTGGATTATACCTACGATTCCGCTGCTTACACCTCCCGGGGCCTGAGCATCGTCAGCGCCGAGGATAAGACCGTGAACCTGAAAATCTCCGGCGACGGCTACACCATCGGCGGGCTGACGGCTTCCGATTTTGTGGTCTACCCGGATTTTTCCAGCGTACGCGACAGCGGCGAAAAGACCCTGCGCCTGCTGGTACGCGGTGCCAACGGCCTGCTGAACGGTGTGACCGTGACCATGGAAGGCAATGACAACACGGTGGATGTGGTGTTTGACGTGGTGGAGGAAAAGACCCTGCCCGTTACCATTACCACCAACTACCTGACCATCGCGGACGGCTATATCCTTTATAGTACGGATGTTTCCAAGGAGAATATCACCCTTTCCGGCCCCAGCAGTGAGCTGAATAAAGTTGCTACCTGCACTGCAGAGGTGACCTACAGCGGCGAACTGACCGAGTCCATCACGCTGAACACGCCGCTGCGCTTCTATACCTCCGGCGGCAAGGAAGTCAAGTTTGAGTACACGGAGCTGGAAGAGAACAGCGTGGATGTGACCTTGCAGGTGTACAAGATGGCAACGCTGCCGGTGGACGTGAATTTCATCAATGCACCGCGTGATTTTGATGATTCGATGCTGGTATATGCACTCAGCCGCAAGCAGCTCAAGGTGGCAGGTCCGGCAGATAAGATCGATATGCTGTCCACGCTGCCCATCGGCAATATCGACCTTTCCACCTTTACACTGAACAAGAGCTATGAGCTGCCCATCGACCTGCCCGCAGACATCTATCTGCTGGATAACATTTCCACCATAACGGTCAGCTTTGACTGCTCCAATCTGGGAACCAAGACCATGAACCTGCCCAATACCTGCGTGCAGGTGGTCAACCTGCCCTCTACCTACCAGCTGACGGTGCAGACCGAACGCCTGATGAATGTAACGCTCTGCGGCCCCAAGGGCGCGATCGAAACGCTGACCCCGGAGCAGGTGGTCATTGAGATCGATGCCGAGGATTTCTCGGTGGCGACCGGCGAGCAGAACATCGCCTGCCGCCTGTATGTGCCCTCCAACGGCAAGATCTTTGCACTGGGCAGCTATGTGCTGCAGTGCCGCATCGAAAGCAACTGAAACAAAAAGGAACACACGATAACATGATTCTGGTTCGCAACATCCGTCTGCCGCTCTCTGCCGGAGAGCCGCAGGCATTTGAAAAAGCCCTGCACGCCGCCCGCATCCCGCGCGGAAAGGTGCAGCATCTGGGCGTGGCAAAGCTCTCGGTGGATGCCCGCCACGGCCAGCCCAAGCTGGTGTATACCGTGGCTGTCACCCTGAAAGAACCTGCCGAGGAAGCGGCTTTTGCAGCCCGCTGTGGTGATGCTTCTCTGCAGCAGAAGGTGGATTTTTCGGTGCAGAATGGCATCCAGCCACTGGCACATCGGCCTGTGGTGTGCGGCCTTGGCCCGGCGGGCCTGTTTGCAGCGCTGCTGCTGGCCCGGCAGGGCTATCAGCCCATTGTGCTGGAGCGCGGCCCGGCGCTGGACGAGCGCGTAAAGGCGGTGGAACATTTTTCTGCTACCGGCGAACTGGATGTGAATGCGAACATTCAATTTGGCGAGGGCGGTGCCGGTACCTTTTCGGATGGCAAGCTGACCACCCGCATCGGCGATGAGCTGTGCGGCTTTGTTACCGAGGTGTTCCTGCAGCACGGTGCGCCGGAGGAGATCGCTTGGAAGCAGAAGCCCCACGTGGGCACCGACCTGCTGCGCGGTGTGATCACATCTATCCGCAAGGAGATCGAAGCTCTGGGCGGTGAGGTGCATTTCAACACGGCCCTGACTGGCTTTGAACAGAAAAATGGTCAGCTCACCGGCATTTTTACCACAAATGGCACCTTTGCCTGCGAAGCTTTGGTGTTCGCGGTGGGCCACTCGGCCCGCGATACCTTCGGGATGCTGATGGACGGCGGCCTGCAGCTGGAATGCAAGCCGTTCAGTGTGGGCTTCCGCGCCGAGCATCTGCAGAGTGAGATCGAAAAGAGCTTATATCACGAGGCTGCCGGGCATCCGGCTCTGCCGCGGGGCGAGTATCAGCTCTCCCAGCATGTGGGGGAGCGGTGCGTTTACACCTTCTGCATGTGCCCCGGCGGGCAGGTGGTGGCATCGGCCAGCGAGGAAGGCCGTGTAGTGACCAACGGCATGAGCTTCCACGCCCGCAATGGCAAAAATGCCAACGCGGCCGTGGTGGTGAGCGTGGGCGGCAAGGACTTTGCGGACGATCCGCGCCGGGCCATCGCGTTCCAGCGGGAGCTGGAAGCCAAAGCCTACGCCGCTGGGCGCAGTGCAGGGGAGTATGCCGCTCCGGCAGAGAACATCCAGAGCTTTCTGGAAGGGCGCGGCCAGCTGAACATTGGACGCGTGCAGCCTACCTATGACCGCGGCGTTGCTGCGGCAGACCTCGGCGCACTGCTGCCGCAGGAGCTGGCCGAAACGCTGCGGGCGGGCCTGCGCGCCTACGAGCGCAAAATTGCGGGTTATACCGCGTCGGAAGCGATCCTTACGGGTCTTGAGACCCGCACCAGCAGCCCGGTGCGGCTGAAGCGGGAAGAAAATTTTGAATGCACCCAGCTGGCAGGTCTGTATCCCTGCGGCGAGGGTGCCGGATATGCGGGCGGCATCATGAGCGCCGCCGTGGATGGCCTGCGGGTGGCCCGCGCCATCATCAGCCGGTATGCACCGGCAGAAGGGTGAGAAGAATTTGATGAACGATCGTGAAAACGATACAATGAGAGAGAATGAGGGCCGTCAGGTGCAGCAGGAGCTGGAAAACCAGCTGCGCGCCTTTGGCGATACCGTGTCGGATGCCTTTGCCCATGGCTTTGAGGGCAAAGGGAAGGACATTGGCGACCGCGCCTATGGTGTGGGCCGTGCGGCGGTGAATGCTGCAAACTTTGGCCTTGGCGAAGCGGCAAAGGCGTTCCGCAGCAGCCGGGAGGAATACTATCGCAGCCGCCAGAATGCGCAGAATACGAAACAGGGCTCGAATGAGGACTGTATCAACGCGCAGGCCGCAGGTGTTTCCGGCTGGTTCCGGCAGATGTTCGGCAAGGCAGAGACGACCCCGGCAGACGAGATCCGCGCCAGTGCCAAAAAGCGCTACAGCGCAGGCTGTGCATTGCTGGCAGTCGGCATCACGTTTACGGTGATCTTTGGCATCACGGCGGTTTCCTGTCTGGGTGCGGCGGGCCTGTTTACGCCCAATGCGGCGGTTCTGCAGGCTCTTCTGCAGGACAGCTTTATGGCTGAAAATGCTGCAGCCATGGGCAGCTTTGCGCTGGGGGCGGTGCGGATCACCGGCTGGTGCTTTGCGGCTGTCACCGCCGTGTTCGTGTGGATGATCACTGCCGGTGCGTCCCGCCTGAAGGCCAGCAAGACGCTGCTCCGTCTGGCCGAGGCAGCAGAAGGCTTTGACTGCAAAAAGGGCCTGCCGCTGGAAGCCGTGGACGAGAAAAAGGCCCGTGCCCTCAAGCGGGTGCGCAGATTCATCCGCAATGGCTGGCTGAGTGCATGGGTGGACGAAAAAGCGGAAAAGCTTTACCTGACTGCTGAGGATTACCGTGCCGCGCAGGAAGCTGCCGCAGCCTCCAAGGCACCGCCGCAGCCGGAACCGGCAGCAGAAAAAACAGACGATGTGCCGCTTAATCTTGAGACGGCGCGCCGCTTTGCCGCCGTGCTGCAGCAGGAAAAACAGCTGATGCAGGATGCGCAGGGCCGCGAAGAGCTGGACCATATGCAGACCACCACCACTGCCATCTGTGACTGGCTGGAAGCACACCCGGAAAGCCTGCCCAAGGCCCGCCGCTTTGCGGAATACTATATCCCCACCACCCTCAAGCTGCTGCACACCTACAACGATGTGCAGGGCCAGCAGGGCGAAAACGCCGAGACCATCCGCCGCGATATCGCGGGCATCCTTCACACGCTGAATCAGGCCTACGACACCCTGTATGATACGCTGCTCTCGGATGTAGCGATGGATGTCTCTTCTGAGATCGCCGCCCTGCAGGGAATGCTGGCCAACGACGGCCTGACGGGAGGAAATTTTGAATGACCTACCGTGCATGGAATCTGAAGCCGCTGGACCGTGCCGCGCTGCGGGAGCTGACGCAGGCGATTGCGGAGCAGGCCACCGAAGAACTGGAATATAACGCACAGAACGACGAGCCGTGGAGCGAGCAAAAATATGCGGCCGCCCTTGCCGCCCAGCAGAAGGAAAATGCCCTGTTGGCGGGCGTGCTGACGGCCCGCGGCATTACCGACCCTACCGAAGCACTGACCCTGCTTGCCGGTGAGGAAGAATTGAGCGACCCTTCGCTGCTCACCGATATGGACAAGGCCTGCGAGCGCATCTGGCGGGCCATTGACGAGGGCGAGACCATTGTGGTGTTCGGCGATTATGACGTGGACGGCGTGACGGCCACGGCCCTGCTGTACCAGCATCTCAAGGGTATGGGGGCTACCGTAAAATGTATGCTGCCCAGCCGCGAGGGCGACGGCTACGGCCTTTCGCGCAATGCCATCCGTTCCATCCACGATAAGGGCTGCAAGCTGATCGTGACGGTGGATAACGGCATTTCTGCTGTGGAAGAAGCCGATTATGCCGCTGAACTGGGCATTGACCTGATCATTACCGACCATCATCTGCCGCCGGAAACTCTGCCCAAGGCCATTGCCGTGGTAGACCCCCGTCGTGAGGACGACACCAGTCCCTTCAAGGGCCTGTGCGGTGCGGGCGTGGCGTTCAAGCTGTGTGCCGCACTGGATGGCTGCCCGCCGGAAGAAATGCTGGACTACTGCGGCGACCTTGCCGCTGTGGGTACTGTGGCGGACGTGATGCCGCTTACCGGCGAAAACCGCACCCTTGTCAAGGCGGGCCTGCGCCAGCTGCAGAACACGGACCGTCCGGGTCTGGAAGCGTTGCTGGAAGAGGTGGGCCTTGCGGGCAAACCGGTCACCGCAGAAAATGTCAGCTATGCCATTGCACCCCGCATCAATGCGGCTGGCCGCATGGACAACGCTGTTACGGCTTTGCAGCTGGTGATGTGTGAGGACCCGGACCGCGCCGCAGAGCTGGCCCATAAACTGAACGAGATCAATACAAAGCGTCAGGAGACAGAGCTGCAGATCTTCAAGGCCGCGCAGGAACTGCTGGAACAGGAACCGGAGCGGCTGGAAGACCGCGTGATGCTGCTGTGGGGCCGCGATTGGCACCCCGGTGTCATTGGCATCGTGGCATCCCGGCTGGTGGAACGCACCGGCCGGCCTGTGATCGTAGTGACGATCGACGAGCACGGCGAATGCAAGGGCAGCGGACGCAGCGTGCAGGGCTTCAATTTGCATGCCTGCATTGGTGCCTGTGCAGATCTGCTCATCCGCTACGGCGGCCATGCCATGGCTGCGGGCCTTTCGGTGCGGGAAGAAAATCTGCCCGCTCTGCGCCGCCGCCTGAACGACTGGGCAGCACGGGAATGCCCGGTGCTGCATACCACCCCGCTGGAGTGCGACCTGCCCATCCATCTGGACCGTGTGACCGTGGAAAGTGTGCGGAAGCTCGACCAGCTGGCTCCCTATGGGGCCGAGAACCCGACCCCGGTGTTCCTTTTGCAGAACGCCGTGCTGGATGGGGTATACCCGGTATCGGAGGGCAGGCACAGCCGCCTGCGCCTGCGGCAGGGCAATGCCAGCGTGTATGCCGTGTGGTTCGGTATGCCGCCGGAACAGCTGCCCTATGCCATGGGCGATGTGGTGGATGCTGCGCTGAACCTTTCGGTCTACGATTCGCCCCGGGGCGCACAGCTTTCGGGCCGCATTCTGGACCTGCATCCGGCAGGGCTGGGCACAAAGCTTGCGGAGCAGGCTGCTTTTGTGGTGGCGCTGCGCCGCGGCACACCCCTGACTGAGGAACAGAAAAAGCTTATTACGCCTGAGCGCAGTGATATCGTCACAGTGTACCGTGAGCTGCAGGCGCGCCGCTGGCACGCAGAAGATCTGCAGCCGCTGTGCGCAAAACTGGGCGAGGAAAATACAGGCAAAACACTGGTGGCAGTGACGGCCTTGGAACAGGTGGGACTGATCGCCACGGTGGAAAAGGGTGGGGCAAAATATCTGGAGCTTGTGCCTGCGCAGGGCAAAAAGAACCTTGCGGATGCCCCGATCCTGAAATGTTTGGAGGGAATGTAAAATGCCAGAGGGAAAGAAAGCTGCGGTCCCTGCACCGAAGCCGGTGCGGGAAGAGGATCTCTACTCCGCAAAGACCCACCTGCATCAGCCGGTACCGGTGCAGGAAACGGCTACCGTTTCTGCAACAGCACAGCTGGCCGATGCCCCGGAAGGCGCGCTGCCTTCGGAGGTGCGGCCGGAGATCGTTACCTGGGAAAAGCTGTGTGAGGCCATCAAGGCCAGCGGCCGCTCCTACAATATGGAGATGATCGAAAAGGCATATGACCTTGCCAACACTGCCCACAAGGGGGTGTGCCGCCGCAGCGGTGAGCCGTATATCTGCCACCCGCTGGCCGTGGCACGACTGGTGCTGGATCTTGGCATGGACTCCGAGAGCATTGCTGCGGCCCTGCTGCACGATGTGGTGGAGGACACTCCCACTACGCTGGACGACCTAAAAGCCGCCTTTGGCGAGGAAGTTGCCCTGCTGGTGGACGGCGTGACCAAGCTGACCAAGATCCAGTTCTCTAACATTGAGGAACTGCAGGCTGAAAACTTGCGCAAGATGCTGCTGGCCATGAGCCGTGATGTGCGCGTGATGATCATTAAGCTGTGCGACCGGCTGCACAACATGCGCACCGGTGATGCATGGCCGGAACAGAAGCGCCGCGATAAAGCCCGCGAGACCATGGAGGTGTATGCCCCTATTGCCAACCGTCTGGGCATCCTGAATGTGAAGGAAGAGCTGGAAGACCGCAGCCTGCATTACCTTGACCCTGTGGGCTACGAGGAGATCAGCCGGATGCTCAGTGAGCGTGCAGGCGAGGAGTTCCTTGCAAAGGTGTCCGGTGTGATCGAGCGGCGGCTGGCCGAAAGCGGCATTGAGGGCGCTACCATCAAGCGCCGCGTCAAGAGCATTTACGGCATCTATCGCAAGACCATCATGCAGAACAAGTCCTTTGATGAGATCTACGATATCTATGCGGTGCGTGTCATTCTGGATACGCTGGCCGAGTGCTACAGCACTCTGGGCCTCATCCACGATATGTACCATCCGCTGCCAAACCGCTTCAAGGACTATATCTCCACTCCCAAGCCCAATGGCTACCAGAGCCTGCACACCACCGTCATCGGCCACGAGGGCATCCCCTTTGAGGTGCAGATCCGCACCCGCAAGATGGACGAGCAGGCCGAGTACGGCGTTGCGGCCCACTGGAAGTATAAAGAAGGTCTGGATGGCCACGACAAGCTGGACGAACGTCTGGCGTGGGTGAGCCAGCTGCTGGAAAACCAGCGCGTCAGCGAGGATTCCGGCAATCTGCTGCACGACCTCAAGAGCGACCTGCTGCCGGAGGAAGTGTTTGCCTTTACGCCCAAGGGCGATGTCATCAACCTGCCCACCGGCGCTACCTGCATCGATTTTGCCTATGCGATCCATTCGGCGGTGGGCAACCGCATGGTGGGCTGCAAGGTGAACAACCGCATGGTGCCCATCGACCACATCGTTTCCACCGGCGAGATCATCGAAGTGATCCTTGGCCCGGCGGACAAAGGCCCCAGCCGCGACTGGCTCAAGATCGTGCGCACCAGCGAAGCGAAGAGTAAGATCCGAAACTGGTTCAAAAAGATGCGCCGCGAGGAAAATATCACGCAGGGACGTGATGCGCTGGCCCGTGAGCTGCGCAGGGAAATGATCATCATTCCGGACGACCAGCTGGACGATTTTATCAACAGCTGTTCCCGCCGCCTGCGCCAGAACAATGCCGAGGAGCTTTATGCCGCCATCGGCTACGGCGGCATGACCATTGCCAACTGCCTGCCCAAGCTCAAGGAGGAGTGGCAGAAGCTGAAAGCTTCGGAGGAAAAGGCCGGGGAAGACCTGCCCAAGGTGGACCTGAGCCGTGTGCACGCTACCGACGGCGTGGTGGTGGAAGGCTTCGATAACACCCCCATCAAGTTTGCCAAGTGCTGCAGCCCGCTGCCGGGCGACCCCATCGTGGGCTTTATCACCCGCGGCTTTGGCGTTTCCATCCACAAGCAGAGCTGCGTGAACGCCATTTCCAGCATGAAGGATCCCACCAACGCCCCCCGCTGGGTCAAGGCGTACTGGGCCGACAGCGTCAGGGACAGCTATAAGGCCGGCATTGAGATCATCGCGCTGAACCGCAACGAGCTGCTGCAGGATGTGCTGGCTGCGCTGGCGGATATCCGGGTGCCCATCTATGCGGTGAACGCCCGTCAGGTGGAAAACAACTGCGCCATGGTCAGCCTGACCATCGGCATCAACAATACCGAGCACCTCAACCGTGTGGTCGCAAGACTTTCCAAGGTGAAGGACGTGCTCAAGGTGACAAGGAGCTAAAACATGCGTGCAGTCATTCAGGCGGTGTCTTCCGCCAGTGTGCGGGTAAACGGCGGTGAGCCGCGGGCCATCGGGCCGGGCCTTATGATCCTGCTGGGTGTCAGGGATACCGACAGTCTGGACATCGTGCCCAAGCTTGCCGATAAATGCGCGGGCCTGCGCATCTTTCCGGACGCAGAGGGCAAGCTGAATCTCAGCGCAAAGGACCTTGGCTATTCGGCTCTGGTGGTGAGCCAGTTCACCCTTTACGGCGACACGAAAAAAAGGCTACCGGCCCAGCTTTATCAAGGCCGCAAAGCCGCCGCTCTCCGTGGATGCTTACGAGCTGTTCCTTGCAGAGATGAACAAACAGGGCCTGGAGGATGTTCAGCACGGCGAGTTTGGCGCGGACATGCAGGTGGCTCTTGTGAACGAAGGACCCTGCACCATTATCATCGATACCGACGAGTGGAAGAAAAAGGAGTGACCGCCATGCAGGCTTTTCATATTCCGGGCGCTGCGCCGCTGTATACCAATACCTTCCTGCTCATTTCCGACGCAGGCCATGCCGTGGTCATTGATCCGGCGGCAGATGCGCAGACCTACGATAAAATTTTAAAGGAAAACAATGCGCAGCTCACCACCATCCTGTGCACCCACGGCCACTACGACCATGTGGGCAGCGCCGAAGCCTTGCGTACCGAGTGGAACGCAAAGCTCTACTGTGAGGCTGCCGACCTTGCAGGCGACCGCATGTATCCGCTGAGCGCAGCGGACTGCGGCTACGCAGAAGGGGAGACTGTCTCGGTAGACGAGCTGCAGTTCACAGTCTGGCACACGCCCGGCCATACGCCCGGCGGCGTGGTGCTGCTGTGCGGCGAGTATCTCTTCTGCGGCGATACCCTGTTTGCAGGCAGCATCGGCCGTACTGATCTGGAGGGCGGTAGCAGTGCACAGATGGCCGAGAGTCTGCGTAAACTGGCAAAGCTGCCCATCCCGCGCGGCACGCAGGTGCTGCCCGGCCATGGCGAGTTCTCCACCTTTGGCGATGAACTGGACAACAATTACTTCATCCGCAGCGCTGTGCGCGGCAACAATGATTTATTTTAAAGAGTGAACAACATGAAGATTTATATTACCGGCCTGCCTTCCGGCTACGAAGTGGAGCATCTGGTGCGTTTGTTTTACCCCATGGCACCGCTCACCCTCACCCCGCCGGAGAACGCCGAGGACTGCGTCTGGGCAGAAAAAACGCCGGACGGCCTGCATGCACTGGTGCGTCAGGACGGCAGAAGTGCTGAACGACACGCACCGCTGCCCGCGCCTGTGGAACAGGGCGGCGAGACCCCGGAATTCAGCCTTGCCAGCCTGACCTATGATCTGCTGCGGGATTGGACCGGCATCCGCCCGCCATGGGGCAAAATGACCGGTGTGCGCCCGGTGCGGCTCATCCACGACAAGCGCGCCGCAGGCTGGACGGAAGCGGAGATCGACCACTTTTTCCTTGACCGGTTCGACTGCTCCCAGCAGAAATACCAGATGGCCAAGGCCATTGCCGACCTGCAGGAGCCGATTTTGAAAGTGGGCAATGAACCCGGGACCTACAGCCTGTACATCGGCATCCCGTTCTGCCCGTCCCGGTGCAGCTACTGCAGCTTTGTCAGCTGCAATCTGGACCGCGACCGCAAGATGGTGCAGCCTTATGTGGACTGTCTGTGCCGAGAGGTGGAAGAGATCCGCATTCAGGCCGACAAGGCGGGCCTGAAACTGTGCAGCATCTACATCGGCGGCGGCACGCCCACCAGCCTGTCTGCCGACCAGCTGCGGCAGCTGATGGGCACGGTCCGGGCGAATTTTGACCTCTCGAAGGTCGTGGAATATACGGTGGAGGCAGGCCGTCCGGACTGCACGGATGCCGAAAAGCTGGCGGTCATTAAGGAATACGGCGCTACCCGCATCTCCATCAACCCGCAGACCTTCTCGGACGAGGTGCTGGCGGGCATTGGGCGCAAGCACTCGGCGCAGGACATTCTGGACTGCTATGCCGAAGCGCGCAAGGCTGGTCATGATGATATCAACATGGACCTGATCGCCGGTCTGCCCGGCGACACGGTGGAAAGTTTTGAGCGCAGCCTGCGGCAGGCCATCGCGCTGGACCCGGAGAACATCACCGTGCACACCCTCACCCTCAAGCGCGCTTCCCGCATCGTCATTGAGGACCAGAAGGAGAACGACTACGCCGATGTCGCCGCCATGCTGGAAAAGTGCAACCTGCTGGCCGAGGCGGGCTATCGGCCCTACTACCTCTACCGCCAGAAGAATACTCTGCAGAACCTGGAAAACGTGGGCTGGTGCAAGCCGGGCCACGAGGGATATTACAACATCTATATCATGGAGGAAGTCCAGACCATCCTCTCCGCCGGTGCAGGCGGCAGCACCAAGCTGGTGGCCGACGGCGGAAAACGGATGCAGCGCATTTTCAATTTTAAGTATCCGAACGAATATATCCAGCGTTTTGCGGAGGTGCTGGAACGCAAAAAAAGGAGTGGCTGATTTTTATGATCACGATTTGGGTACCCAAACGTCTGGTTGAGATCGATCTGTACAATGTGGCAGCTCGCAGCCCGCAGGCACTTGCCGACCTGAGTGAGCAGAGCTATGCCCAAAGGGTAGATTACGCCGCCCAGAAAGTGCAGCTTTCCGGCGCAAAGATCGTCAATGCTCACCGGCCCGTCGGCCAGCGGCAAGACCACCAGCGCCACTGCATTGCAAGGCTCTGCAAAAAGCGCGGGACCCCCGGCGCAGGTGGTCAGTCTGGATAATTTCTTCAAAGGCGCAGAGTTCTATCCGCGCCTGCCGGACGGCACGCTGGACTACGAGAACCCCGATACGCTGGATCTGCCTCTCATCAAGCAGTGCCTGCGGGAGCTGAGCGAGACGGGCAAGACCGTGCTGCCCATTTACGATTTCTCTGCCGAGAAGCGCTCGGCAGAGGTGGAGCCCATCGACCTGCAGGGCGGTGTATGCATCGTGGAGGGCATCCATGCGCTGAACCCGGAGCTGACCGGCCTTGTAAAGGGCGACGACATCTACCGCATCTATGCAGGCCTGCGGGAGGAATACTGCATCGATGGCCGCCGCGTCATCAACACGCAGGATATCCGCCTGTGCCGCCGCACCCTGCGGGACGCTGCAGCGCGCGGCCGCAGCCCGGAAAAGACCCTTGCCATGTGGGACCGCGTGCTGGACGGTGAGACGCGGTATATCAAGGGCTTCAAAACCACGGCAGACTTTTTGCTGGATACCTCCTTTACCTACGAGCTGGGCTTGATCTCCAAGCTGCTGGGCGTGGTGCGCCGTCAGTTCACGCTGGAAGGCCACAATGCCGAGCTGTGGGACGAGACAGCCCGCCGCTTTGAGCATGTGGCACCGCTGGAGCTGGAGCTGCTGCCGGAGGACAGCATGCTGCGGGAATTCTACGGCGGCGCAGCCGACCGCAGGGCACAGAATGCCGATGTGTGAAATTATCGTGTAAATTTAGGCCGAATGCGAAAAAATTGTTTCCAAACCGGCACCAAACTGTAAAAAATGCGGTCCGTTCATTGCAAACGAGCGGCCTGTGCGCTATAATGAAGATAACATCCGCACATGGCCCACGATAAACAGGCCGATAGTAAGAGAGGTGTCTTTTATGGATTTCAATAGGATCAAGGAAATGGGTCTGGAATATGCCGAAAAAGGCAAGAACGCTGCGCTGGACCTGGCCGAAAAGGGCAAGACTCAGGCTTTGATCGTAAATGAGCAGGGCAAGCTGCTCAAGGCACAGCGCCAGTTGGGCGCACTGGTGTACAGTCTGGCCAAGGGCAAGGAAGAAAACCAGCCGCTGGTGGATAAGTATATCGAGATGATCGATCACATCGAGCAGGAGATCGCCCGTCTGAAAGCATCCCTGACCCCGGCGGAAGCTGCCGAGGCGGAATATGTGGTGCACGAGGAAGTTCCTGCTGACCAACCAGAAGAGCACAAAGCCTGCCCGCAGTGCGGTGCTCCCGTCTCGGACGATGCACTGTTCTGCAACAAGTGCGGTGCACAGCTGTAATAAAACGGTTCAGCAACAGGGCGGCGCTCCCCACAGGGCACCGTCCTGTTTTTGCGAGCGGAAAATGCAGGCGAAATGCGGGAAATTTGCGCACTTTGTCTTGCAAAACTGCATGAGATGCGATACAATATACAGTATCTTTTACAAGGCAGGTGAGCGCTGTGCTGGACTGGCAGCCAAAGGCACCCTATACGGCAGAGCAGCTGCTGGAAATTCTGCGTATCCTGCGGGACCCGGAGAACGGCTGTCCGTGGGATAAGGTACAGACCCATGCTTCCATCCGGAAGAACTTTCTGGAAGAGACCTGCGAAGCGCTGGAGGCCATTGATGCTGACGATCCGCAGTTGATGCAGGAAGAGCTGGGCGATGTGCTGATGCAGGTGGCGTTCCACGCGGTGATCGAAGAAGAGCGCGGGCGCTTTACTTTTGAGGATGTCTGCCGTGAGGTGTGCGAGAAGCTGGTGTTCCGGCATCCGAACATCTTTGCGTCCTCGGCGGCACAAAATGCGGGTATAAACGGCTGGGATGCGCTCAAAAATAAGGAAAAGGGCCGCACCACTCTGGCTGATGAGCTGGGCACAGTGCCGGTTACGCTGCCTGCTTTGATGCGTGCCCAGAAGCTGCAGAAGCGTGCCGACCGCTGCGGGGCAGAGCAGTCTGCGCCGGAAACGGCACGGCAGGCTTTGCAGGCAGCGCTGGACGGCTGGAACCGGGAACAGGACGCACAGGCGGCGGGAGAACTGCTGTTTGCTGCGGCCAATGCCATGCGGCTGGCTGGTGTGGACGCGGAGGAAGCGCTGACCTTTGCATCCAAGCGCTATTGTGCAGAACTGCTGGCGCAGAAAGAACAAAGCGGTACTCAGGTCGAGTGACCTGCTCCGATAGAGAAAAAAGAACACCAAGTAACAAATCTGGAGGGTATTTTTATGACGAAGACCGATCTGATCGCACAGGTTGCTGCGAACACTGAGATGAGCAAGAAGAGCGCTGAGCAGGCTGTCAATGCTGTGTTTGAAGCACTGAGCAAGGCCATGTCTGAGGGCGAAAAGATCACCATTTCCGGCTTTGGCACCTTTGAGATGCGTGAGCGCGCCGAGCGTCAGGGCATCAACCCCCGCACCCGTGAGCCGATCACCATTGCCGCTTCCCGCAGCATCGTGTTCAAGCCCGGCAAGTCCCTGAAGGACACCCTGTAAGCTGTATCTGCTTTGCCGCCGCTGCCTGCAAGAGGGTGCGGCGGCTTTTTTTGTGACAGGAGGAAGAACCATGCGTCTGGATAAATATTTGAAAGTTTCGCGTCTGATCAAGCGCCGCACCGTGGCAAACGAGGTGGCCGATGCAGGCCGCATCCTCATCAACGGCAAGATCGCCAAGGCCAGTCAGGCCGTCAAGGCGGGCGACATCATCGAGGTGACCTTCGGCAACCGGCCCATCAAGGTAAAGGTGCTCTCGGATGTGGAGCCGCGCACTAAGGATGTGGCCCGCGAGATGTACGAGATCATTGCAGAGGGCGAGCAGGCATAAAAGCCCCGGTCCGGTGCATAGGATGCACCAGAAAAGGGGAGACGAACCATGCCGGAAAAAACACCCAGAGACCCGCAGCCCGCGCCGCACGATCTGATCTTGGAAAGCCGCGCCCGCCTGACGGTGACCGGTGTGCAGAAGGTACTGCACTGCAATGCCGACAGCGCTGCCATGGAAACGGGCAAGGGCACGCTGCACCTGACCGGGGCGCAGCTGAACATGGCGGCGCTGGATCTGGAGACCGGGGAGGCGAAGTTCACCGGCCGCATCGACACGCTGGAATATACGGCCAGCGCACCGGCGGGCGGTTTTCTGCGCCGCCTGCTGCGATGATCCCGGTACTGCCGCCTGCAGCCCTTGGGCAGGAGATCGCTGCCTGCACGGTGCTGGGAGCCAGTATCGGCGCACTGCGGGCTGTATTCCCGGCCAGAGGGCGTGCAGCTTTTGTGCCGGATCTGGTGTGGATGGGTGCTGTGCTGGCCGCTGTGCAGAGCTACGCAGCAGGGCAGAGCAGTGCCGGTGTTCTGCGCTGGTACATGGCTGCAGCAGCCTTTGCCGGTGCCGGTGCAGCAGCCTTTGTGCTGGGTGCACCGCTGCGTGCAGCGGGAGGCGTTTTACAGCGCCGGGTGCTCCGGCCGGCAGAGCGGCGGCGCGCCCGGCGGAGAAAGGCGCGCAAACTACGCCGCAGCGCAAAAAGAACTGCAAAAAAGCGCAAAAAGAACTTGCCAAACCAGCGCCGCATGATGTATAATTCATATGTGTTAAAGTAAGAGTCAAATGCAACGGGGGCAGAAGAGATCATGGCAGCACCGGACCGCAGAAAACGCAAGAAGAAAGTGGTCGTTAAAACGCTTGTACGGGTGTTTTTTGTCCTGCTGCTGCTGAGTATGCTGGCAGCATACATTTCCAATCAGGTCACCATCAGCTCCAAACGTGCGGAGCTGGACACGCTGAACGAGCAGATCGCCCAGCAAAAGACTGAAAACGAGGAGATGCAGCGCATTCTCAGCGGCGATGCAGACCAGATCACCGAGTGGGTCGCGCGGGATTCTTACAATTACGCTGCACCCAACGAGCGCATCTTTGTGGATGTGACCGGCAGCTGAATTGCTGCCCATTCTATGGAAAACAAGGAGTATTGAGTTTTGGCAATTGAGGTAGGGAACGTATTCGAGGGCCGCGTCACCGGTGTAAAGCCGTTTGGCGCTTTTGTCGCACTGCCGGAGGGCCGTGTAGGCATGGTCCATATTTCCGAGGTGTCCAACGAGTTCGTGCAGGACATTGCAGCTGTTCTGCACGATGGTGATATCGTCAAGGTGCAGGTGATCAACATTGCACCGGATGGCAAGATCGCGCTGTCCATCAAGCGCCTGCTGCCGCCGCCTCCGCGCCCGGCGCGTGAGGGCAGAGGCCCTGCAGGCGGTCCGCGCTCTGGTGGTCCCCGTCCGGGCGGCCCCCGCGAGGGTGGTCATTTTGGTGCAGGCCGCGGCGGCGCTGGCCGCCCCCCGCGTGAGGGCGGCAGAGGCCCTGCCCGCGACAGCGCACCCCGTGTATGGCAGCCCAAGGCTCCCGTCCGTTCCGATAACATGAGCTTTGAGGACATGATGAGCCGCTTCAAGAGCCAGAGCGAAGAGAAGATGGCCGATCTTGATCACGAGACCAATAACCGCCGCGGCGGTGGTTATGCGCCTCGCGGCCGCGGTGGCCGCCGCTGAGCGGAAAGGCCTGCGCTTTTCAAGCCTGATCAAAATAACGGAAACAGACCTGTCTCATTTGATCGGGCAGGTCTGTTTTTTCCGTAATAAAAGAAAGGAACCACAATGCCTGCAAAATTTGAACTGATCGCGCCCTGCTTTTTTGGGTGTGAATCCACTGCAAAATTTGAGCTGACCCGCATCGGCGCAGAGAATATCCGCGTGGACGATGGCCGTCTGAGCTTTGCCGGCGGCGCAGAGATGATCGCTGCTGCAAACCTTAATCTGCGCACGGTGGAGCGCGTGATGCTGCTGCTGGCCCGCTACAGGGCCGCCACCTTTGATGACCTGTTCGACGGCGTGTACGATATCCCGTGGGAGGAGCTGCTGCCCGCAGACGCAGCCTTTCCGGTCACCGGCTCTTCGCTGAACAGCCAGCTGTCCAGTGTGCCTGCCTGCCAGAGCATCATCAAAAAAGCTGTGGTCAAGCGCCTGATGGCAAAGCACCACACCTCTGTGCTGCCGGAGACCGGCGCGGAGTACAAGATCCGCTTCATGCTGCGCAAGGATCAGTGTGAGATCATGCTGGACACCACCGGCGACGGCCTGCACAAGCGCGGCTACCGCCGCAACGCCATGGAGGCACCCATCCGCGAGACTTTGGCGGCTACCATTGCAGACCTTGGCCGTGTGCGCCGCGACAGTCTGGTGGAGGACCCCTTCTGCGGCAGCGGCACGCTGCTGATCGAAGCTGCTCAGAAAGCCATGAACATTGCCCCCGGTCTGAAGCGCCGCTTTGCCGCCGAGCGCTATGGCTTTGTGCCGGCAGCCATCTGGGCCGAGCAGCGTCAGAAGGCACTGGCCGAGGCCAAGCTGGATGTGGGCTTTGAAGCCTTTGGCTATGATATCGACCCTGCCGCTGTGGCTCTGGCCAACGCCAATGCAAAGCTGGCCGGTGTGGAAAAGCGCTGCCACTTTGAAGTGGCTGATGTGGCCGACTTTGCCGCGAAGCAGGAGGCCATCGTGCTGACGAATCCCCCGTATGGCGAGCGCATGAGCACCATTGAAGGTGCTGCAAAGCTGGCCCGCACGCTGGGCCGGCAGATGGAAGCACACCCCTGTGCAGGCGTGTATGCGATCACTGCCGATATGGATTTTGAGACCCACTACGGCAAGCGTGCCAACAAGCGCCGCAAAATGTACAACGGCATGATCCCCTGCCAGCTGTATATGTACTACAGCGCGCCCAAGCTTGAGCACACTGCAAAGCCGATGCCGAAGTCCGGCTTTGACGGAAAGCGCACTGCACCGAACCGCTTTAACAAGAAGTAATTGAAAAATGTTACCTGCCGCACCGGAGCTGTCCGGTGCGGCTTTTTACATTGCAGCCGGTAATTACCGAAAAAAAACAAAGCGGGACCTGAATTGGCAGGAGATGGAAATGAACGCAAATACAGGAAGTTTTACGTTGTGTTCCGTGCCATGTGCGGCAAAGATGAGACAAATTCATGCTCTTTTTACAAAGGATGGTTGAACCCGGGCTGAAAATGGATTATACTTACCTTATTATTCTGCGGTTCTTCCGAGGAGGAAAAGGTGCGTATGAAGGGTAGGATGCGGCCATATCTGCCGGAGCTCACCATCCGGGATTACAATATCTACCTGCGCTATCTGCGCGGGGTGCGACGTCAGCTGTACGAGGCGTACGGATTATATTCCTGCCATCTGCTGCGGAGCAACGGCGTGCTGTTTGCCATCCTTTCGGACAGTCTGGCCGGGCGGCAGGCCACTTGCCAGCGCAAGCGGGTCCCGGGCACACTGGCCTGGCGCAGGCTCATGTGCCAGACCCAGGGCATCCGGCTGGCCGCACAGGTGGAGGTGCTTCTGGGCTGGCACAACCTGCAGGACCGCAAATACAGCGAGCTGCGGCCGCTCAAGCGCCTGCGCCGTGCGGTGGACCGTCTGCTGCTGCGCCGCGCCTATGAGCGTGCCGTGCAGGAGAACCCGGCGCTGGAACGGCTGTTCGTGCAGGAGCGGGATCAGGCCGTGGTGCAGATGAACCTGAGCGCCAAGAACTACTCTCTTGCCGCTGAACCCATGAGCAACATTTACGGTGCACTGTATTCCACCCTTGCCACCGACGACCCCAGCCAGCGCAAGAGCATGCGCTACATCGGCAGCAGCATCGGCCGCATTTTTTACCTGCTGGATAAGGCTGAGCGCTTTGAGATGGACAAGAGCAGCGGCCGCTACAACGTGTTCGTAGTCAACGACCTGCGGGGACAGGCTGCGGCGGTGGAGAATGCCCGCCGTCAGGCACTGGCTGCCGCCAACGATCTGATCCGCGTGTACAGTATGCTGGACATCAAATTGAACCGCGGCCTGCTGGATAACATCATGCTGCTTGGCCTGCACCATGCGGTGGAACCGCTGGAAGCCGGTGCTGAGCGCGAAAACTGGGAGATCCCATGAAGCAAAACCATCAAAAAAGCTGGGCCATGGCTTACTGTGGCATTGTGGCGGCGCTGTGCGTCGCACTGATGCTGCTGGGAGCTGTGATCCCCATTGCCATGTTCATTGCGCCTGCAGTGGCGGGCTTCCTTGTTGCCACGGTGTGCGTGGAGTGCGGGATGCAGCTGGCTTTGACGGCCTATGCGGCAGTCAGCCTGCTGGCACTGCTGTTCGTGCCGGATAAGGAAGTAGCGCTGATCTTTGTGTTCCTGCTGGGGTATTACCCGCTGGCAAAGCCGAAGTTTGAGCGCATCCGCCCTGCGGTTCTGCGCATTGTCTGCAAGCTGCTGCTGTGCAACGGCACAGTGCTGGCCATGTACGGGCTGGTATTTCTGCTGGTGCCGGCAGGCAGCATTTCGCAGGAGCTGCGCACCACCGCGCTGGCTGTCTCGCTGGCAACGCTGGTCATGGGCAATGTTGCCTTTGTGCTGTACGACCGGGCATTGCATAACATGCTCATGATGTACCGGCTGGTCTGGCGGCCGAAACTTCATAGAACTTTGGGCTGGCGCTGAGCCAGCCTTTGTGCTATAATGGGGCATCAGAAAGGGGAGAGCACAGCACACAGGTAACGCAAAGCGCCGGGCCACGCGGGTGACAGCCGCGAGGGTGACGAGGAGAGGAATCATCGAAAGATTCGGCGGATGTTTCTCCGGCTGAGGGCTAGACCAGCCGCAGAGAAGGGCAAAAAACGGCAGCAATACCGCAACAGATCCCTTCAAAGAAAGCCATACAAGAACATAAACTGTACTAGGAAGCTGACTGGATATCACTGCGCCTTTTTGCGCGGGAACGGTCGGTATGGAGGTGTTTTGTATGTGCGGCATTGTTGGTTATGTCGGTAAGCGCAGTGCGCAGGACGTGCTGCTGGATGGTCTGGAAAAGCTGGAGTATCGCGGGTACGACTCCGCCGGTGTGGCGCTTGCGCTGGACGGCGGCATCTGCGTGGTAAAAAGCAAAGGACGGCTCACCGCCCTGCGGGAAAAGCTGGCGGCGCAGCAGCTGGCACAAAGCTTCTGCGGCATCGGCCACACCCGCTGGGCTACCCATGGCGAGCCCAGCGATGTGAACAGCCACCCGCATTCGACCCCGCGTGTGAGCATTGTGCACAATGGCATCATTGAAAATTACGGCTTGCTCAAGGAGCGCTTGGCCGCAAAAGGCTATACCTTCCAGAGTGAGACGGACACCGAAGTGCTGGTAAAGTTGATCGACAGCTGCTATACCGGTGACCCGCTGCGTGCACTGCAGCAGGCGCTTGCCAAGGTGCGCGGCAGCTATGCGCTGGCCGTGCTGTTCCGGGATTACCCGGACACCATTTTTGCAGTCAAGCGGGAAAGCCCGCTGATCGTCGGCTGGGGCGAGGGCGAAAACTTTGTGGCTTCGGATATTCCGGCACTGCTCAAGTATACCCGGAAATACAGCGTGCTGGAAGAAGGGGATATGGCCGTCTGCACCACAGAGGGCATCCGCTTCTACAACGAATTTGGTGAGCCGGTGGAGCGCCAGCAGCTGACGGCGGACTGGGATATGGAAGCTGCCGAAAAGGGCGGCTATCCCCACTTTATGCTCAAGGAGATCAACGAGCAGCCTGCGGCCATTATGGCCACGGTCAGCCCCCGTGTAGAGGACGGACTGCCGGTGCTGCGCATCCCGGAGCTGACCGATGAAGTGCTGCGCGGTATTGGCCGGGTGCATCTGGTGGGCTGCGGTACGGCTATGCATGCCGGTATGGTGGGCAAATCTGCCATCGAAACGCTGGCCCGTGTGCCCGCCGAGGTGGACATTGCCAGCGAGTTCCGTTACCGGGACCCCATTCTGGAAAAGAACGATCTGGTCATCATCATCAGCCAGTCCGGCGAGACCAGCGACACGTTGGCAGCGCTCAAGCTGGCCAAGAGCCGCGGCGTGCCGGTGCTGGCCATCGTGAATGTGGTTGGCAGCTCCATTGCACGTGCCGCAGATTATGTAATGTACACCTACGCCGGGCCGGAGATCGCGGTAGCATCCACCAAGGCGTATATGGTGCAGATGTGCGTGCTGTATCTGTTTGCACTGCGGCTGGCCTACGCGCGCGGACGGCTGAGCGAGGCAGAGACCCGCCGCTATACGGCCCAGCTGCTGCGCGCACCGGAGGTCATCAAGCCGCGCCTTGCAGATTGTGAGCAGATCAAGTACCTTGCCAGCCGCTATGTGAACACCCAGAGCTGCTTCTTCATTGGGCGCGGGTTCGACTATGCGCTCTCGCTGGAGGGCAGCCTGAAACTCAAGGAGATCAGCTATGTGCACTCGGATGCCTATGCAGCCGGTGAACTGAAACATGGTACCATTAGCCTGATCACCGATGGCGTGCCGGTGATCGCACTGGCCACCCAGAAACAGGTGTACGAAAAGACCATTTCCAATGCCAAGGAGACCCGCAGCCGCGGCGCAAGGGTGCTGCTGTTTACCACAAAGGATGCCGTGGTGCCGGAAGGCGTGGCAGATGCCGTGATCCGGCTGGATGAGTATGAGGACATTCTGATGCCGCTGCAGCTCATTGTGCCGTTACAGCTGTTTGCCTATTATATGGCTGTTCTGCGCGGCTGTGACGTGGATAAGCCGCGTAATCTGGCCAAGAGCGTGACCGTGGAATGACGGCATAAACCGCAGCCAGAAAGCCCTGCACGAAACAGAAATAACAAAACAGGACCCGCTCTGAATCACTGAAGTGCATTCTGTCAAGTAGAAAAAAATAATATAAGGTTTTTGTTCGCCGTTTCCACAAGGAGACGGCGAATTTTTTGTGCAAAATCGGTATCAGGCAGCTCGGTTCATGGCACCGACATGAGCCTGCATCGACATCTGGATGAACAGACGGTGCTGGTAACGGCGGTTGTTGCAGCAGTCAATCGTGAAGAGTGATTGTTCCTTCTTGACATGAAAATACCCCCAGAGTACTCAGAGTTTTTGTCTCTGTTTACTCTAGGGGTAGCGTATCACATGGAATGCTGGGGCATTGTGATTTATAGATTATTTGTTTCGGCAGGAGGTGCTTCCGATGCAGACGTTTCTACCGGAACATCGTCCTCCGGGTCGCCGAAGTTGTCGTGGTAAGTCTGCAGCAGGTCGATCTCCTTGTTGCGCTTCAGGCCGTGGATGACCAGCTTTTTGATCACATCATAGATGACTGCAAACAGCGGCACACCTACGATCATGCCCACAAAGCCCCACAGACCGCCGAACAGCAGGATGGCGAACAGTACCCAGAAACTGGAAAGACCGGTGGTGTTGCCCAGGATCTTGGGGCCGATCACGTTTCCGTCCAGCTGCTGCAGCACCAGAACGAACAGGACGAACCACAGCGCCTTGATGGGGCTCTGAATGAGGATCAGCAGGGTGGCGGGCACGGCACCGATGAACGGGCCGAAGAAGGGAATCACATTGGTCACGCCGATGATCACGGAAACCAGAAGGGCACTGGGGAACTTGAAGATCAGGCAGCCGATATAGCACAGCACGCCGATGATGGCGGAATCCATGATCTTGCCGTTGATGAAACCGCCGAACATCTTATCGGCGTACTTCACTTCTTCCTTGATCAGCTCTGCCCAGCGGGGCTTGAAGATGCTGTAGAGCACCAGCTTGGCCTGCTGAACAAAGCGCTTGCGGCTGGCCAGCATATACACGGCCACGATGATGCCGATGATCAGGTTCTTGGCCATGGTCACTACGTTCAGCACACCCACTGCGGCACCGCTGACGATGTTCTGCATGGAGGGCAGGAGCCGGGTCTTGATCAGATCATCGATATTGGTGCTGATGGTGGCATAAGCAGAGTTGAGCATGTCCATGATCTGCTGGTTGTTCTCAATGAACTCCACATGATTCGCCCACTGCACGAACTTTGCGAGGTTGCGCTGCGCAGTGTAGTACAGGGTGGTCACGCTGGTAATGAGCTGCGGAATGATCATCATGCACAAAGCGTAGATGAGGAGCAGGCCGAACAGGATGGTCAGCGTAACGGACAGCACATTGACCAGACCATGCATCTTTTCCGGGATGAACCGGCGCAGAAAGCTCTCGATGGTGTTGCACACGGGCTTGAGCAGGTAGGCGATGACGGCACCGTAGATGAATGGCATCAGAATGCCGGTCAGCGTGGAGATGGCATCGCCAAAACCATCGAAGCGGTAGATCAGGAAAAAGAAGATGATGCTCAGGGAGATCGCTCCAAATCCGGCCAACATCCCGTAGAGGTAGGGCTTGACGTGCGGCTTTTTGTCCATCATGATAGACTCCATTTCAGCCGCGGACAGCAGGAATCCCCGCGGCACTTATCAGATTTTGTTGCTCCTGCGCCAGATGTGCATTTTTTCGGCTTCCTTGATCAGGTCTTCACGGAAGTCGGGATGTGCTACGCTGATCAGAGCTTCAGCCTTTTCCCAGGTGGTCAGGCCCTTCAGGTTCACGCAGCCGTACTCGGTGCACAGGTAGTGGATGTTGGCACGGGTATCGGTGACGATGCTGCCGTTTTCCAGAGTGGGACGGATGCGGCTCTCCAGCTGGCCGGTCTTCTTATTAAAGAAGGTAGAGGACAGGCAGATAAAGCTCTTGCCGCCCTTGGAAAGGTATGCGCCCAGAACGAAGTCCAGCTGACCGCCGGCACCGGAGATTTGCTTGAGGCCTGCAGTCTCGGCGTTCACCTGACCGAACAGGTCGATGTCCACAGCGTTGTTGATGGAAATAAAGTTATCCAGTGCGGAGATGCTGCGGATATCGTTGGTGTAGTCCACGGGTGCAGACATGCACTCTGGGTTATCGTTCAGGTAATCGTACATTTTCTGGGTGCCGGCACCGAAGGCGTAGACCTGACGGCCCTTGTCCAGCTGCTTGCATGCACCGGTGATCTTGCCGGCCTTGGCGATATCCACAAAGGCGTCCACATACATTTCGGTGTGCACGCCCAGATCCTTCAAATCGCTCTGTGCGATCAGGCTGCCGATGGCATTGGGCATACCGCCGATGCCCAGCTGCAGGCAGGCACCGTTGGGGATCTGCGGAACGATCAGGTTGGCAACCTTCAGATCCACTTCGGTAGCAGCACCGGGAGCGGCCATCTGGCCGATGGGCGGGTTCTCGCCTTCCACGATGCCGGTGACCTGAGAAATGTGGATGCAGTTCTCCATGCCGCCAAGGCAGCGGGGCATGTTCTTGTTGACCTCAACGATGATCTTCTTGGCTTTTTCGCACACAGCACCCAGATGAGATGCACTGGGGCCGAAGTTGAAGTAGCCGTGCTCGTCCATGGGGGTCACCTGGAACACCGCCACATCCAGCGGATCCGGGCTTTCGCGGTAGTAGCGGGGCAGCTCGGAATAACGGATGGGGGAGTAGAAGGAGAAGCCCTGTGCAATGGCCTTGCGCTCAATGCCGCCCATATGCCAGCTGTTCCATGTCATGTGTGCAGCGGGATCGTCGATCTGGAAGATCGCGGGCACCCACATCAGGATGCCGCCGCGGAAGTTGACACCTTCCAGCTCAGGCAGACGCTTTGCGATCTCGGCATCCACCGCCACAGGGGTGTTCACAGCCCAGCCGTAATCCACCCAGTCACCGCTTTTGACCAGTGCGGCAGCCTGAGCGGCGGTCATTTTCTTCTGAGCATACAGTTCCGTAAAATCCATTATAAACCATCCTCTCCTATAATAACATAAAGGAATTGTAAATTTATCATTTACTCTTCCTGCACGGACAAATCTTTGCAGGATGTTTACCACCTGTTGGCAATTTGAACACAGCTCTGACACAGGCGGATGATATCCTGATAACCAGCAGAATGCAGCTGTCGGACAGGGCAGCAGATCTGCACAACTTAGTTATAACATTAACAATGTGTAGAATCAATAGTTTATCGAGAAAATTTTGACCGACTGGCAATATGGACAAAATTCGAGGAGTTTTTGGACGATTGTTTGGTACTGGAAAACCAAAATCTTTGCAAAAGGACTTGATAAAATTTTGACGATATGGTTTACTTATAGCGTAGCAAGCAGCTGCGATGCAGCACGACATTGATTGTTTAAATTTTAACGATAAAACGTACAGCTTGCACAAAAATCTTGCACCCAAGACTGGAAAGTGCTATCATGGCAGAACCAAAACGCGCTTTTCACAGCGCTCAAGGAGGACACCAGACGATGGCAACAGCAGTTTATCCCGGTTCGTTCGATCCGGTCACAAAAGGGCATCTCGATATCATCAAGCGCGCAGCAAAGATCAACGATCATCTGATCGTGGCGGTGCTCAACAACAGCGCAAAGAATCCGCTCTTCACCGTGGAGGAGCGCGTAGAGCTGCTCAAGGAGTGCTGCAAAGGCATCCAGAATGTTTCGGTGGAGAGCTTCGACGGCCTGACCGTGGAGTTCGCCAAGAAACGGCACGCTTCGGTGATGGTGCGGGGCCTGCGGGCGGTGACGGATTTTGAAAACGAGATCCAGCTTGCGCAGACCAATCACGCACTGATGCCCGGCATCGAGACCATGTTTCTGGCAACGAGCATCAAGTGGAGCTACCTTTCTTCCACCATTGTAAAAGAGGCAGCTTACTACGGCAGCGACATCGGTAAGTTCGTCACACCCAATGTGGAAAAGGCGGTCAACGAAAAGTATGCGCTGATCCGGCAGAAAAAAGACCCCGAGACCTAATTTGTAAAAGCGCTTACGGGCGTTTTGATAAAAATGGCTTACGAAAAGTAACACATACACAATTCAGGAGGCTATTCACATGAAAAAGATCGTTATCGCATCTGCATGCCGTACCGCTATTGGCAAGTTCGGCGGCACTCTGGCAAACGTTCCCGCAGTTGAGCTGGGCTCCATCGTCATCAAGGAAGCTCTGAACCGTGCAAACGTCGCTCCCGAGCAGGTCGATCATGTCTACATGGGCTGCGTCATTCAGGCCGGTCTGGGCCAGAACGTCGCTCGTCAGGCTGCTCTGAAGGCTGGCCTGCCCATCGAGACCCCGGCTGTCACTGTCAACGTGGTGTGCGGCTCCGGTCTGAACTGCGTCAATATGGCTGCTCAGATGATCGAGGCTGGCGATGCTGATATCGTGGTCGCAGGCGGCATGGAGAACATGGACATGGCTCCCTTCGCACTGCAGAAGGCTCGTTACGGCTACCGCATGGGCGCTCCTATGGGCAAGAGCGAGATCGTGGATACCATGGTCAACGATGCTCTGTGGGATGCCTGCGGCTTCAACAAGCACATGGGCATGACCGCTGAGAACGTCTGCACCAACGAGACCTATCAGAAGAAGTACGGCTACAGCCCCATCACCCGTGAGATGCTGGACGAGTTCTCATACAACAGCCAGCTGAAGGCTGACAAGGCCATCAAGGACGGCGCTTTCAAGGACGAGATCGTTCCCGTTGTGATCAAGGGCAAGAAGGGCGACACCGTGTTCGATACTGATGAAGGCCCCCGTCTGAGCGCTCCTGAAGTGCTGGCAAAGCTGAAGCCCGCTTTCACCAAGGACGGCATCGTGACCGCCGGCAACTCTTCCGCCATCAATGACGGCGCTGCTGCTCTGGTCATCATGAGCGAGGAGAAGGCTAAGGAGCTGGGCGTGAAGCCTCTGGCTACCTGGGTCGCCGGTGCTTTGGCTGGCGTTGAGCCCGAAGTCATGGGCCTGGGCCCCATCGCTGCTACCAAGAAGGTCATGGCTAAGACCGGCCTGACTGTTGCTGACATGGATCTGATCGAGGCCAACGAGGCATTTGCTGCTCAGTCTGTGGCTGTCAGCCAGGCTCTGAACTTTGATATGAGCAAGGTGAACGTCAACGGCGGCGCAATTGCTCTGGGCCACCCGGTCGGCGCTTCCGGCGCTCGTATCCTGGTCACCCTGCTGTATGCTATGAAGCATCGCGGTGCACACAAGGGCCTGGCTACCCTGTGCATCGGCGGCGGCATGGGCTGCGCTACCATCGTTGAGATGGACTAAGTTCCACCTCTTGGAATCCTGACTGAATGACAGACCCGGACGGGGAAGGGAACCGGAGAGCCTTTCCTCCGTCCGGGGGCTGTTTGTGATAATTGATAAGATTTGAATAGGAGGTTTTCACAATGGCATTTGTAAAAACCGAGGTGCAGGGCGCAGTTGAGATCATTACCATCGACCGCCCCAAGGCACTGAATGCCCTGAACCCCGAAGTTCTGGCAGACCTGAAGGCAGCTTTTGAGGCTGTGGATCAGGAGAATGTCCGCTGCATCGTTCTGACCGGCGAAGGCGACAAGAGCTTCGTGGCAGGCGCAGATATCGGTTCCATGAGCACCATGACCAAGGCAGAGGGCGAGGCCTTCGGCAAGCTGGGCAATGATGTGTTCCTGATGATCGAGAGCTTCCCCATCCCCGTTATTGCAGCCGTGAACGGCTTTGCACTGGGCGGCGGCAACGAGCTGGCTATGAGCTGCGACATCCGCATCTGCTCTGACAACGCTGTGTTCGGCCAGCCGGAAGTGGGTCTGGGCATCACCCCGGGCTTCGGCGGCACCCAGCGTCTGGCACGTCTGGTCGGCATGGGTATGGCAAAGCAGCTGGTCTACTCTGCACTGAACATCAAGGCGGACGAGGCTCTGCGCATTGGTCTGGTGAACGCTGTGTATCCTCAGGCTGAACTGATGGAGAACGTGCTGAAGCTGGCCGGCAAGATCGCAAAGAATGCACCCATCGCTGTACGCAACTGCAAGAAGGCAATCAACGGCGGCATCAGCCTGCCCATCGAGAAGGCTGTTGAGGTCGAGGAAAAGCTGTTCGGCAGCTGCTTCGAGACCCACGACCAGAAGGAAGGCATGGCCTGCTTCCTGAGCCGTGAGAAGCCGAAGCCCAAGGCAGTGTTCACCAACAACTAATCCATTACTACATAATTTTTGATATTAAAGGAGAGGTTTCCTATGAAGATCGGTGTTATCGGCGCTGGCACCATGGGCCAGGGCATCGCAAAGGCATTTGCACAGGTTGAGGGCAACACCGTTGCTCTGTGCGACATCAAGCAGGAGTGGGCCGAGAATGGTCTGGCAAAGATCAAGAAGGGCTACGAGAAGCTGGTTGCCAAGGGAAAGATGACGCAGGAAAAGGCAGACGCTATCGTTGCTGCCATCACCCCGGGCCTGAAGGAAGACCTGTGCGCTGACTGCGATCTGGTCGTTGAGGCTGCTTTTGAGGATATGAAGGTCAAGCAGACCACCTTCGGCGAACTGGATAAGATCTGCAAGCCCGAGTGCATCTTCGCTTCCAACACTTCTTCTCTGTCCATCACCGAGATCGGCAAGGGCGTTAGCCGTCCGCTGGTCGGCATGCACTTCTTTAACCCCGCAGACCGCATGAAGCTGATCGAGGTCATCGCAGGCTGCAACACTCCCGCTGAGACCGTTGAGAAGATCAAGGAGATCTCTGTTGCCATCGGCAAGCAGCCGGTTCAGGTCAATGAGGCTGCAGGCTTCGTCGTCAACCGCATCCTGATCCCCATGATCAACGAAGCTGCTTTCATCAAGATGGAAGGCGTTTCCGATATCGCCGGCATCGACACCGCTATGAAGCTGGGTGCCAACCACCCCATGGGTCCCCTGGAGCTGGGCGACTTCATCGGCCTGGATATCTGCCTGGCCATCATGGATGTGCTGTACAAGGAGACCGGCGACAGCAAGTACCGTGCCTGCCCGCTGATCCGTAAGATGGTCCGCGGCGGCAACCTGGGCTGCAAGAGCGGCAAGGGCTTCTACGTTTACAACGCAGACCGCACCAAGACCCCTGTTGACCAGCTGTAAATTCTGATAAACGTTTCTCCCGACTATGGAAACACGGCCGGGAGGAATTTGTTTGCACCGGGCAATTCCGGTAAATGAAAAAGACCCGTTAGGAGGATATAGCGATGGATTTTACTCTGTCCAAGCAGCAGCAGATGGTACAGAAAATGTACCGCGAGTTTGCTGAGAACGAAGTCAAGCCCCTGGCAAAGAAGGTTGATGCGGAAGAGTACTTCCCCAAAGAGACCGTCGAAAAGATGGGCAAGCTCGGCATGATGGGCATTTATTTCCCGACTGAGGTCGGCGGTGCAGGCGGCGATGTGCTGTCCTACGTCATGGCAGTGGAAGAGCTGAGCAAGGTCTGCGGCACCACCGGTGTCATCGTCTCTGCTCACACCAGCCTGTGTGCTGCTCCTATTTATGAAAATGGTACTCCCGAGCAGAAGGCAAAGTATCTGCCCAAGCTGTGCAGCGGCGAGTGGCTGGGTGCTTTCGGCCTGACTGAGCCGGGTGCCGGCACCGATGCACAGGGTCAGCAGACCTTTGCAAAGCAGGACCCCGAGACCGGTGATTGGATCCTGAACGGTTCCAAGATCTTCATCACCAACGCCGGCTACGCAAACGTCTTTATCGTTATTGCTGTCACCGATATCGTGCCCGACAAGAAGGGCCGTCCCACCAAGCAGTGCTCCGCCTTTATCGTGGAGCGCACCGACCCGGGCTTCTCCGTCGGTAAGGCTGAGGACAAGATGGGCATCCGCGGTTCTTCCACCTGCGAGCTGATCTTTGAGGACTGCCGCATCCCTGCTGACCGTATGCTGGGTGTGCGTGGCCGCGGCTTCCAGCTGGCTATGGCTACTCTGGACGGCGGCCGTATCGGTATCGCATCTCAGGCTCTGGGCATTGCCGAGGGCGCTCTGGAAGAGACCGTTGCTTACGTCAAGGAGCGCAAGCAGTTCGGCCGCAGCATTTCCGCATTCCAGAACACCCAGTTCGAGCTGGCTGAGATGAAGGCACGCGTTGAGGCTGCAAAGTATCTGGTCTACGCTGCTGCTCTGAAGAAGCAGGAGGCTATGGATGGCAAGAAGGTCCGTTACAGCGTTGAGGCTGCTCAGGCAAAGCTGATCGCAGCCCGCACCGCAAGCGATGTGACCCGCCGCTGCCTGCAGCTGTTCGGCGGTTACGGCTACACCCGTGACTATCCCATCGAGCGCATGATGCGTGATGCCAAGATCACCGAGATCTACGAGGGCACCAGCGAAGTGCAGATGATGGTCATTTCCGGCGCGCTGCTGAAGTAAGGGAGGCAAGAGTTACAATGAAAGCAATTGTTTGTGTAAAGCAGGTTCCTGATACCTCCGGCAAGGTGTCCGTCAAGCCCGATGGCACTCTGGACCGTGCTTCGATGGCTACCATCACCAACCCTGATGACCTGAACGCTCTGGAGGCTGCTCTGAAGCTCAAGGACGCTACCGGCTGCGAAGTCGTTGTTGTTACCATGGGTCCCCCGCCGGCAGAAGGCATGCTGCGTGAGCTGCTGGCCCGCGGCGCTGATAAGGCTGTTCTGGTCTCCGGCCGTGAGTTCGGCGGCTCCGATACCTTTGCAACCAGCCAGATCCTGGCTGCTGCTGTCAACAAGATCGGCGTTGGCCCCGAGGACGTTGTGTTCTGCGGCCGTCAGGCAATCGATGGCGATACCGCACAGGTCGGCCCGCAGATCGCTGAAAAGCTGCATCTGCCTCAGGTCACCTACGTGGCAGACATCCAGAAGGATGGCAACACCCTGACCGTGAAGCGTATGCTGGAAGACGGCTACATGATGGTCAAGGTGCAGACTCCCTGCCTGCTGACCTGCATCAAGGAGCTGAACCAGCCCCGTTACATGAGCGTGAATGGCATCTTCACCTGCTACGACAAGCCGATGGAAGTGTTTGATTACAACGCACTGAAGGACGATCCGCTGATCGAGGTTGATACCATCGGTCTGAAGGGTTCTCCGACGAACGTCTTTAAGTCCTTCACTCCTCCGCAGAAGGGCGCAGGCACCATGCTGAAGGGCGACGATACTGCCGCACAGCTGGCTGGTATCCTGGCCAAGAAGCACCTGATCTGATGAAAGGAGCATAGGATTACAATGGCTGATTTTAACGAATACAAGGGCGTATGGGTCTTCTGCGAGCAGCGCCAGGGCACATTGATGCCCACTGATTTCGAGCTGGTGAGCGAGGCCCGCAAGCTGGCTGATGAGCTGGGCTGCGAGGTCACCGGTCTGCTGCTGGGCGACAACGTGGAAGGCATTGCCAAGGAGCTGGGCGGCTATGGTGCCGATAAGGTCATGGTCTGCGACAGCCCCCTGCTGAAGGACTACACCACCGATGCATACGCTAAGGTCGTGTGCGACATGGTCAACGAGTACAAGCCCGAAGTCCTGCTGATCGGTGCAACCAACATCGGCCGCGATCTGGGCCCCCGCTGCGCAGCTCGTCTGCACACCGGCCTGACCGCTGATGCTACCCATCTGGACATCGACACTGCAAAGTACATCGATTTCCTGAAGGAGAGCTCCACCATCGACCTGTCCAAGCAGAAGTTCGATATGGAAGACCGCAACCTGAAGATGACCCGTCCCGCATTCGGCGGCCATCTGATGGCTACCATCATCTGCCCCCGCTTCCGTCCGCAGATGTCCACCGTGCGTCCCGGCGTTATGAAGAAGGCTCCCTTCGATCAGGCCAAGGCTGATGCCTGCCAGATCGTGAAGCCCGCATTCGCTCTGGCTGCTGAGGACATCAAGACCGAGGTCCTGAGCGTTGAGAAGGCCGCTGAGAAGCTGGTCGATCTGATCGGCGCAGACGTGATCGTCTCTGTCGGCCGCGGCATCAGCAAGGATGTCAACAAGGGCATTGAGCTGGCTGAGCAGCTGGCAGCTGCTCTGGGCGGCGGCGTTGTGGGTGCTTCCCGTGCCGTCACCGATGCAGGCTGGATGACCGCTGACCATCAGGTTGGTCAGACCGGCAAGACCGTGCACCCCAAGATCTATGTTGCTCTGGGCATTTCCGGCGCTATCCAGCACACCGCTGGTATGCAGGACTCCGAGTGCATCATCGCTGTCAACAAGAATGAGGGCGCACCCATCTTCGGTGTTGCCGACTACGGCATCGTGGGCGACCTGTTCAAGGTAGTTCCCGAACTGATCAAGCAGATCGAGGCAGCAAAGGCTGCTCAGTGATCGACTGACGCGAGATCTTTTTATAGCATAGCCTGAATTGTGGGAGGGCGGCTCTTCGGAGCCGCTCTTCTTTTTATGTAAGGAATACGGCACAGCACAGATGGCCCTGAAAAGGCTGCCTGTGCTGTTTTTTGTTGCAGAAAGTACAGCCAAAGGCCGGCTGCAGCCCAGAAAAGGGCTGCGGGATGGGAGGGGAGTGGAACGGAAAAGCGCACACAAAAGTCTGTTACACTTTGAAATGTGCATATAAGCGAGTAAACATACAGAAAAATGCATGAAAAACATTGCAGAAAAGGTGTAGAAAAATAAAATGCAACACGTTAAGTGTGACGAAACAATCCTGAAAACGGTGAAGCGCAACACGGGCGTAACAAATTTACGGTATCTTGGATGAACCTGTTGCGCTTGTGAAACGTTTTCGGAACGGGAAATTTTGATTTTTTTGCATTTTCTCTCAAAAAATCGACAGAAACCCCTTGATGATGAGATGCTATTGTGATACTTTTGTTGCACAAAAGCAACACATTTGAAACGGAAGAGTTGCAAATGTGTTGCAGTACGCATTCACATGAATGCAAAAAAGCTTTTATATACAAAAGCTTACGGAGGATGTCTTATGAAACTCGAGATGCGCACCCTGAAGAATATCGCAGCAGCAGCTATGACTTTGGCTGTGGTTTTTGGTGCTGCATCTCTCAAGCCCGTTACTGCAAACGCAGCTGAGGCTTCGGTTTCTGCCTCCATCGAAGAAGAAAATTCCTACATCAGCTTTCAGGACGAAGCTTATCAGAACGAGTTCCTGCGCCGCGTAAACAACGAGCGCGCAAAGGCTGGCCTGAAGCCCGTTCAGCTGGGCGACAGCAACCACAACAGTGCCGCTCAGGAGCGCGCTAAGGAACTGGCCTCTTCTTATTCCTACGTTCGTCCCAATGGCCAGCGCGATTTTACCATCTTCGCCGAGAATGGTATCGACGATGCGTCCGTTGGCGAAAACTACATAGCTGGCGTTTCTACCCCCGATGCAGCGGTGGATCAGTGGATGAACATTGATTTCGCACGTGAGCGCATGCTGAATGCGGATGTGACCACCATGAGTGTGGGCCACTACGAAGGCGGCGTTTACAACAACTACTGGGTGCTGATCTTCTCTTGCCCCGAAAACTCTTACACCAGCAACTACCGTCAGGAAGTTCTGAATCTGGTCAATGCCGAGCGTGCAAAGTACGGCCTGCAGCCCCTGGTCATGGGCGATGCAAAGCTCACCGCAGCCGCTCAGCAGCGCGCCGAAGAGATCGCAACCGTCAATTCTCACGTTCGTCCCAATGGTACCAAGTGGTACACTGTTCTCAGCGAGTACGGCGTGACGGATGCCGCTGCTGGCGAGAATGCCGCATGGGGCAGCGTTTCTCCTGAAGAAGTCGTGAATGCCTGGATGAACTCCGAAGGCCATCGCGCAAACATTCTGGATCCCGAAGCTCGTGCAATGGGTGTTGGCTACTACTACAACAGCTCCAGCACTTGGGGCCATCAGTGGATCCAGCTCTTTACCAAGTAATCATCGTAATCATATGCTTTCTTCAGAAAAATCGGCTGGGCCGCAGGGCTCAGCCGATTTTTTGCTGCGCTTTTTTCTGGCAGAGGACATGCGGGCAGCGGTACCGGGAGCTGGCCTTGACACAAAAACGTATGCGGCAGTGGTTGCACAACGGACGATTTATGTTATACTTGTTTTGAATAACATGCAGGAGGAACCACAGTGGAGGATTACCGCACCATCCATGGCACGGCCACAGGAGAATACGAAGAAAAGAAGAGCCGCTTCATTGCGGCGCTGTCATTTGCGGACAGCGAGGAAGCTGCCGTTGCATTTCTGGAACAGGTGCGTGCGGCCAACCGCACCGCCCGCCACAATGTGTATGCCTACCGCCTGAGGGAAGGCAACCGGGAACGCTATTCAGATGATGGTGAACCGGCCAAGACGGCGGGCACACCAGCGCTGGAGGTGCTGCAGCACAGCGGCCTGACGGATCTGATCGTGGTGGTGACCCGTTACTTTGGCGGTGTGCTGCTGGGCACCGGCGGCTTGGTGCGTGCATACACCACGGCTACGGCCCGTGCACTGGAAAATGCCGAGGTGGTCACGGTGCGCAGCGTGGTGGAGCTGCGCGTGACGGTGGATTACTCCCTTTATGAGCGTGCATCGCTGCTGATCGATGCGGCGGGAGCAAAACAGGCCGCGCCGCAGTTCACGGATCGCGTGACCCTGTGCTGGCAGATGCCGGAACACACCGAAGGCCCGCTGCTGGAACAGCTGCGGGAGCTGACGCGCGGCAGCGCGCAGGTGACGTTATCCGACCCGTTCTACGCACCGTTCTGAACCCGGCAGCGGCAAAAATAAAAAAGCAAGCATTATTTTGCGAACCGACAGGCTTTTTCCCCCTTCGACAAAGCGGGTGTGCTACAATTGCCGCAGACGCAGCAATTGGGATCGGCTGTGCCGAAACAGAGAGGGGGAATGGCGACAAAAAGGGAGGGCGACTTTGTATGGATGTACGTCAGCGCACAGAAGAGATCGAACATATGACCTTCGCGCCGTGGGCTACCTTCAGCGACCAGAGCCGCGGCCGCATGCTGCCGGAAGAGCAGGACCCGATCCGGCCGGTGTTCCAGCGTGACCGTGACCGGGTGCTGCACTGCAAGGCGTTCCGACGGCTCAAACAAAAGACGCAGGTGTTCCTCTCGCCGGAGGGAGATCTGTACCGCACCCGACTGACCCATACGCTGGAGGTCTCGCAGATCGCGCGGACCATTGCCCGCGCCCTGCGGCTGAACGAAGATCTGACCGAAGCGATCAGCCTTGCCCATGATCTGGGCCACACGCCGTTTGGCCATGCCGGGGAGCGCGCGCTGAATGAGCTGTGCCCGGACGGCTTCAAGCACTACATGCAGAGCCTGCGTGTGGTGGACAAGCTGGAAAAGGACGGTCGGGGCCTGAACCTGACGTGGGAGGTGCGCAACGGCATCGTGACCCACACAAAGGGCACCTGGGCGGCAACGCCGGAAGGGCGCATCGTGCGCATGGCGGATCAGATCGCCTATGTGAACCACGACATTGAGGACGCGGTGCGCGCCGGTGTGCTGGACCCAGCCACCCTGCCGAAAGAATGCACCGCCGTGCTGGGCCAGACAAAATCTGCCCGCATCACCACCATGATCAACAGTATCCTTGCCAACAGCGATGGGGATGTGAAGGTGGGCGCAGAGGAAAACGAAGCCTTCCTTGCGCTGCGGGATTTCATGTACGCCACCGTGTATGTGGACAAGACCGCCAAGCGGGAAGAGCAGAAGGTGGACAAGGTGATCGGGGAACTGTACGATTACTACCTGAACCATGTGGACCGGATGTCCAATTTTTACATCCAGCTGGCTTATCAGGAGGGCAGAGAACGCGCAGTGACTGATTACATCAGTGGCATGAGCGATGAATTTGCCATCCGCACTTTTGAGGAATTGTTTGTGCCCCGGAAGTGGCATGTCCTATAAATCCGAAAGGTCGTTTGAAAGATCCATGATCCCACACGAATACATTGAAGAACTGACCCGCCGCACCGACATTGTGGAGCTGGTGGGCAGCTATGTGCAGCTCAAGCGCAAGGGACGTTTGTATGGCGGCCTGTGCCCCTTTCACAGCGAAAAAACGCCCTCATTCTACGTCTACCCGGACACCCAGAGCTTTTACTGCTTTGGCTGCGGCGCAGGCGGCGATGCCATTACCTTTACGAAAAAGATCAACAGCATCGATTACCCGGAGGCCGTTAAGCTGCTGGCAGCGCGGGCCGGTATGCCGGAGCCGCAGGAGGACGACAAAACAGGCCGGATGCGCAGCCGCATCCTCTCCATGAACAAGGAGGCGGCACGGTTTTTCCACGCCTGCCTGAACTCCACCGTGGAGGAAGCCCGTCAGGCTCGTGCCTACTGGCGGCGGCGCGGTCTGGACGACAAGACTATCGTCCGGTTCGGGCTGGGCTATGCGCCCAACGACGGACAGGCGCTGTATCAGTTTCTGCGCGATAAGGGCTACAATCAGCAGGAGCTGGATGCCAGCGGCCTGTTCAAGCGCAGTGCGTCCGGCCGCATCTACTGCCTGTTCTGGAAGCGGGTGATGACCCCCATCTTTGACCTGCGCGGCAACATCATTGCGTTTGGTGGGCGCGTGCTGGACGATTCCAAACCGAAATATGTCAACAGCCCGGAAACGCTGGTGTACCACAAATCAGAGACGGTGTTTGCGCTGCAGATCGCAAAGCGCAGCGCGGTGCGCCGGTTCGTGCTGTGCGAGGGCTACATGGACGTGATCAGTATGCATCAGGCAGGCATCGACACAGCAGTGTGCGCCTGCGGCACGGCCCTGACCCCGGAGCAGGTGCGGCTCATCAGCGAGTATGCTGACGAGGTGATCCTGAGCTACGATTCGGACGAAGCAGGCCAGAAGGCCACGCTGCGCTCGCTGGAACTGTTCCGCAACAGTCCGGTAAAGGTGGGCGTGCTGCAGATCCCCGGTGCAAAGGACCCGGACGAGTACATCAAAAAGTATGGCGCAGAGCGGTTCAAAGCCCTGCTGGATGGTGTGGGCAATGCACTGGACTTCCGGCTGGGCCGTCTGCGCAGCCAGTACGATCTGGCACAGGATGCCCAGCGGCTGGAATACGTGAAGGAAGCTGTGAATATGCTGGCAGAGCGCTCCAACCCTACCGAGCAGGAAGTGTATGCGGGGCGTCTGGCTGAGGAGACCAACATCTCCAAAACAGCTATCATGACCCAGCTGGAGACCGCCGTGAAGAGGGCGGGCAGCAAGCACCGCTGGGAGAAAAAGCAGCAGGCGCTCAAGTCTGGTGAGATGAATCAGATCAACGTGCCGTACAGTGCGGGCGGCAGTCAGGCGCTGGGCATTGCCAGTGCACAGCAGCGGCTGCTGGCGGCCATGCTGCGGGAGCCGCACTATATCGATCTGGTGCAGGGGCAGCTGACCGCAGAACAGTTCGTGCTGCCGCAGCAGAAGGAGCTGTTTGAAGCCATGCTGCGCTGCCGACAGGAGGGCATTGAGATCAGCCTGACTACGCTGCGCGCTTTTGTAAGCGAAGAAGCGCTGAATGAACTGAGCCATCTTGCGGCACAATACAGCGATGTGAATTGTACGCCGGATGATATCCGGCTGTGATCTGGACCGCATTGCCCGGGGGATGCCCATGGCAGGCAAGGCGGCGCATATGTCCAATGAGGAACTGAGTGATTACCTCCAGTCGATGCGCGAAAAGAAGCAGGGAAATGTGCCTGTAGAAGAATGATCCCCCGCTTTCCCCTCCGGCTGGAGCAGGAGAGGAAAGGAGCAGGAACCATGCAGAAATTGTCGCAAACGGAGGAATTGGCCAGAACATTGTCTGCGCGGGCACGCCACCATGCCCTGACACCGGAGCAGATCAGCCGTGCCATGGACGAACAGGATTACGATGTGGCGCAGCTGGATGAGCTGTATACGGCACTGGAGGCCCGCGGCGTGCACCTGACCGAAGAGGAAGCGGATCTGCCTGCGTTGGATGAAACGCAGATCGGCAGGCTGGAACATGAGCTTTCGGCAGAGGGGGTGGCGCTGGACGACCCGGTAAAGGCCTATTTGAAGGAGATCGGCCGGGTGCCGCTGCTGACGGCAGAACAGGAAACGGAGCTTGCCCGTGCCGCGCAGGCCGGGGACGAGGATGCCCGGCGGAAGCTCAGCGAAGCGAACCTGCGGCTGGTGGTGTCGGTGGCAAAGCGCTATGCAGGGCGGGGCCTGCCGTTTCTGGATCTCATTCAGGAAGGCAATCTCGGTCTGATGAAGGCGGCGGAAAAGTTTGAGCCGGAGCGCGGCTTCAAATTTTCCACCTATGCCACGTGGTGGATCCGTCAGTCCATCACCCGTGCCATTGCAGATCAGGGGAGGACCATCCGCATCCCGGTGCACCTTGTGGAGAGCATCAACCGGGTCAAAAAGACGACGGGTGACCTGCTGCGGAAAAATGGCCGGGAGCCTACCGCGGAAGAGATCGCTGTTCAGTTGGACATGGAGCCGGACCGTGTGCGGGAATTGCTGCAGCTGGCGCAGGACCCCATCAGCTTGGAAACGCCGGTGGGCGAGGAAGAGGATGCCCACCTTGAAGATTTTATTCAGGACGAGGATGCAGGCGTCCCGGTGGATGAAGCCGGGCGGCAGCTGCTGCGGCGGGAACTGTTCAGCGTGCTCAAAAGCCTGACACCGAGGGAAGAGCGGGTGATCGCACTGCGCTTCGGGCTGGAGGATGGCCGGGCGCACACGCTGGAAGAGCTGGGTAAGGAGTTCAATGTGACCCGGGAGCGGGTACGGCAGATCGAAGCCAAGGCCCTGCGCAAGCTGCGGCATCCCAGCCGTGCAAAACGCCTGCGGGATTATCTGGATGAGTGAACGATTATAATTGCCGCCGCTTGTGCTCTGGCAATATTAGAGAAAACATTATTTTTATATTTGCAGCTCAGAAAAGCCTGCGAGCTTTTCTGAGCTGCTTTTTCACAAAAAAGGGCCGCAAGGGAAAACGGACATATCCGACTGTAAAAGTAATACGCTAAAACACAAGGGCAAAGATAGACAAATTGCACAAGGGGATTATGAACAGGAACGTGCAAAATAAAAAAATCAAGCCCTAAAACAGCAAAACACAACACGCTGCCGGGCGTGCGAAAATGAAAGAAAAAATAAATTTGTTTTGGCAAAAATCTGAAAAATGGCTTGACAGCAAGGCTTTTAGGGTGTATACTGCATTAGTATCACATAATGGACTAGTGCGCCAAAAAGAGGAATACGCAGGCGGCGGCTGGACGGGTCAAACCGAAAAGTTTGTGAAAAACGCCGAAAGGTTCCCTTCGACGCGGGTCGAATTATGTGTGTCTGCTCAAATTTGACCCGTGTATACGACATCCCGTAGAGTATAAAAGTAAGGAGTGGTTGATTTTATGATGAAAGTCAAGCCCGTAAAGCTCGGCAAAACCGAGCGCATGAGCTTCTCCCACATCGACGAAGTCATCAGTATGCCGAACCTGATCGAGGTCCAGAAGAACTCTTATCAGTGGTTCCTGGACGAGGGCCTGAAAGAGGTCTTCCACGATATCGGCACCATTGAGGACTACACCGGCAATCTGGCACTGAGCTTTGTGGACTTCCGCCTGGATAAGGAGCCGAAGTACAGCATCAAGGAGTGCAAGGAGCGCGACGTGACCTATGCAGCACCCCTGCGCGTCACCGCCCGTCTGCTGAACAAGGAGACCGGCGAAGTGAAGGATCAGGAGATCTTCATGGGCGATTTCCCGCTGATGACCGATGCCGGCACCTTTGTGATCAACGGTGCAGAGCGTGCTATCGTCAGCCAGCTGGTGCGTTCTCCCGGCGTGTTCTACGGCGATGCCAAGGATAAGGTGGGCAACGACCTGTACAGCGCCACCATGAACCCCAACCGCGGTGCATGGCTGGAGTACGAGACCGATGCTTCCGATGTGTTCTATGTCCGTATCGATAAGAACCGCAAGCTGCCTGTCACCGTGCTGTGCCGTGCACTGGGCCTGTCCACCAACGAGGACATCCTGAACTTCTTTGGCGACGATGAGCGCATCCTCGCTACTCTGGAAAAGGATACCACCAAGAATCAGGAAGAGGGCCTGCTGGAAGTCTACCGCAAGCTGCGCCCCGGCGAGCCTCCCACGGTGGAGTCTGCTACCAGCCAGATCAACATGCTGTTCTTCGATCCGCGCCGTTATGACCTGTCTCGTTTCGGCCGTTATAAGATGAACAAGAAGCTGTCTCTGGCACGCCGCATCACCGGTCAGGTGGCTGCTGAGAATGTGGTCGCTCCGCTGACCGGCGAGATCCTGATCGAGGCTGGTGCCAAGATCACCCGCGAGCTGGCTGAGAAGGCTGACAATGCCGGTGTGAATCTGGTCGTGCTGAAGCTCGACGATCCCATGAAGGAAGAGAGCCGGAAGATCAAGGTCATCACCAACGGCTGTGTGGATGCACAGGGCTTCTTCTCCTTCGACGTGAAGGAGTGCGGCATCAACGAGCGCTGCTCCTTCGATGAAATCAAGAAGATCCTCGACACCACCTCTGATGTGGAAGAGCAGAAGGAGATGCTGCGCCGCAACCACGACCAGCTGATCGGCCGCACCGTTACGGTCGCCGATATTCTGGCTTCCATCAACTACCTGAACGGTCTGGGCCACAATATTGGCACCACCGATGATATCGACCATCTGGGCAACCGCCGCATCCGCAGCGTGGGCGAGCTGCTGCAGAACCAGTTCCGCATCGGCTTCTCCCGCATGGAGCGCGTCATCCGTGAGCGCATGACCCTGCAGAGCCAGGATCAGAGCGTCATCACTCCGCAGGCCCTCATCAACATCCGTCCGGTGGTGGCAGCCATCAAGGAGTTCTTCGGCTCTTCTCCGCTGTCCCAGTTCATGGATCAGAACAACCCGCTGGCTGAGCTGACCCACAAGCGCCGCCTGTCTGCTCTGGGCCCCGGCGGTCTGAGCCGTGACCGCGCAGGTTTCGAGGTCCGCGACGTTCACTACAGCCACTACGGCCGTATGTGCCCCATCGAGACTCCTGAAGGCCCCAACATCGGTCTGATCTCCTATCTGGCATCTTACGCCAAGATCAACGAGTACGGCTTCGTGGAAGCTCCGTACCGCAAGGTCAAGAAGATCTATGACGAGAACGGCAACCTGAAGGAACAGGTCGTTACCGACGAAGTGGAGTATATGACCGCTGATGTCGAGGACGAGTACGTTGTGGCACAGGCCAACGAGCCGCTGGATGAGGGCAAGCACTTCATCCGTCCCCGTGTGTCTGCCCGCCGCCGCGACGAGATCCTTGAAATTGATGCAGAGAAAGTCGATTACATGGACGTTTCTCCGCGAATGATGGTCTCTGTTGCTACTGCCTGCATCCCCTTCCTGGAGAACGATGACTGTAACCGTGCTCTGATGGGTTCCAACATGCAGCGTCAGGCAGTGCCTCTGATGGTCACCCAGCAGCCCATCGTTGCTACCGGTATGGAGTACAAGGCTGCTACCGACTCCGGCACCGCTGTTCTGGCAAAGAATGACGGTATCGTTGAGAAGATGGATGCCAACCATGTTGTTGTGCGCAACAACAAGGGCGAGCTGGAGGATTATCCTCTGGTCAAGTTCGCACGCTCCAACGCAGGCACCTGCATCAACCAGCGTCCCATCGTGGAGGTCGGCGAGAGCGTCAAGGCCGGTCAGGTGCTGGCCGACGGCCCTGCAATGCGCAACGGCGAAATTTCTCTGGGTAAGAACGCTCTGATCGGCTTCATGACCTGGGAAGGCTACAACTACGAGGATGCCGTTCTGCTGAACGAGAAGATCGTGCGCGAGGACGTGTACACCTCCATTCATATTGAAGAGTACGAGACCGAGAGCCGCGACACCAAGCTGGGACCCGAAGAAATCACCCGTGATATCCCCAACATTTCTGAGGATGCACTGAAGGATCTGGACGAGCGCGGCATCATCCGTATCGGTGCCGAGGTCAAGAGCGGCGACATTCTGGTCGGTAAGGTCACCCCGAAGGGCGAGACCGAGCTGACCGCTGAAGAGCGCCTGCTGCGCGCCATCTTCGGCGAGAAGGCACGCGAAGTGCGTGATACTTCTCTGCGCGTGCCCCATGGTGCATACGGCATCATCGTGGATGTCAAGGTGTTCACCCCGGAGAACAGCGACGAACTGCAGCCCGGCGTGCGCGAGGTCGTCCGCTGCTATATTGCCCAGAAGCGCAAGATCAGCGTTGGCGATAAGATGGCAGGCCGTCACGGCAACAAGGGTGTCGTTTCCCGCATTCTGCCGCAGGAGGACATGCCCTACCTGCCCGACGGCACCCCGCTGGACATCGTGCTGAACCCTCTGGGCGTGCCTTCCCGTATGAACATCGGTCAGGTGCTGGAAGTCAACCTGGGCTACGCTGCCAAGGCATGCGGCATCAAGGTCATGACTCCCGTCTTCGACTCTGCTCGTGAGAACGACATCGGCGATACCTTTGATACCGCCCGCGAGATGTGGCATGGTGAGAATGCTCCTGCATATCCCACGAAGCTCCCCAAGATCATGGGCGAGAAGGGACACATCATCGACTTCTCCAAGATCGAGCTGGACCGCGATGGCAAGACCACCGTTTACGATGGCCGCACCGGCGAAAAGTTCGATAACCGCGTTACCGTCGGTTATATGTACTACCTGAAGCTGCATCACCTGGTCGATGATAAGATCCATGCACGTTCTACCGGCCCCTACTCTCTGGTCACTCAGCAGCCTCTGGGCGGCAAGGCCCAGTTCGGCGGCCAGCGCTTTGGCGAAATGGAAGTCTGGGCACTGGAAGCTTACGGCGCTGCTTACACTCTGCAGGAGATCCTGACCGTCAAGTCCGACGACGTGGAAGGCCGTGTGAAGACCTACGAGGCCATCGTTAAGGGTGAGCCGATCCCGCAGCCCGGCATCCCCGAGTCCTTCCGCGTTATGCTGAAGGAACTGCAGTCTCTGGGTCTGGACGTTGTTGTTCAGGACAAGGACGGCAACGAGATCGACATGCGTCAGAACTTCGACGACGAAGAGACCGGCTTTGATATGCGCGATGTTGCCGGCACTGAGAACGTCGTGCAGGAGAGCGAACTGCTCAACGATTATAATATTAAGGATGCCGATGCCGGTTTCGATGATCCTTCTGTGCTGGAGGACAATAACTCCGGTGCCGAAGCTCCCGCTTCTTCTGACGAAGTAGATTTCTGATCAGACAAAAAACACAAGCCTCAAGCCCCCTGTTCCGCGTGCTGCGGCAGGGGAGAGGGGCCTGTGGTCTGAACAAGAAAGCCGCCTGTATCATCGAGACAACTAGAGATTAAGAAAGGGTTCGTTTCATGGAAAACAACGTTTTCGATTCCATCAAGATCGGCCTTGCCTCCCCGGAGCAGATCCGCAACTGGAGCTACGGCGAGGTCAAAAAGCCTGAGACCATCAACTACCGTACCCTGAAGCCGGAGCGCGACGGCTTGTACTGTGAGCGCATTTTTGGACCTACCAAGGACTGGGAGTGCCACTGCGGTAAGTATAAGCGCATCCGCTACAAGGGCAAGATCTGCGACCGCTGCGGCGTTGAAGTGACCAAGGCCAAGGTCCGCCGTGAGCGCATGGGCCACATTGAGCTGGCCGCTCCTGTCAGCCACATCTGGTACTTCAAGGGCATCCCCAGCCGCATCGGCCTGATGCTGGACATCAGCCCCCGCCTGCTGGAGAAGGTGCTGTACTTTGCAAGCTATATCGTCACTGATCCGGGTGCTACCCGTCTGGAAAAGAAGCAGCTGCTCACCGAGAGCGAGTATCGTGAGATGCGCGACCACTACGGTGATGAGTTCGAGGCTGCTATGGGCGCTGAGGCCATTCAGGATCTGCTGAAGGAGATCGATCTGGATCAGCTGAGTGAAGAGCTGACTGCCGAGGTGGAAAAGTCCTCCGGCCAGAAGCGCGTGCGCATCCTCAAGCGTCTGGAAGTAGTTGAGGCATTCCGCATTTCCGGCAACCGTCCTGAATGGATGGTCATGGATGTGCTGCCTGTTCTGCCGCCTGACCTGCGCCCCATGGTCCAGCTGGACGGCGGCCGTTTTGCCACCTCCGACCTGAACGACCTGTACCGCCGCGTGATCAACCGCAACAACCGTCTGCGCCGTCTGCTGGAGCTGGGCGCTCCCGACATCATCGTGCGCAACGAGAAGCGTATGCTGCAGGAAGCAGTGGACAGCCTGATCGACAACGGCCGCCGCGGCCGTCCGGTCACCGGCCCCAACAACCGCGCACTGAAGAGCCTTTCCGATATGCTGAAGGGCAAGCAGGGCCGCTTCCGTCAGAACCTGCTGGGCAAGCGTGTTGACTACTCCGGTCGTTCTGTTATCGTCGTCGGCCCTGAGCTGAAGATGGATCAGTGCGGTCTGCCCAAGGAAATGGCTCTGGAGCTGTTCAAGCCCTTTGTCATGAAGGATCTGGTGGAGAAGGGTATTGCCAACAACATCAAGTCCGCCCGCAAGATGGTGGAGCGCGCTAAGCCCGAAGTGTGGGACAGCCTGGAGACCGTGATCAAGGGCCACCCCGTTCTGCTGAACCGTGCACCTACCCTGCACCGTCTGGGCATTCAGGCTTTCAACCCGGTGCTGGTGGAGGGCCGCGCAATCAAGCTGCACCCGCTGGCATGTACCGCATTCAACGCCGACTTCGACGGTGACCAGATGGCAGTCCATCTGCCTCTGGGTGAGGATGCCTGCCGTGAGGCCAAGATGCTGATGCTGGCTTCTGGCAACCTGCTGAAGCCCTCTGACGGCGCACCTGTTACCGTGCCTACGCAGGATATGATCCTGGGCAGCTACTACCTGACCACCGTTCGTGAAAATGACGAGGGCGCAGGCAAGGTGTTCCGCGATGAGAACGAAGCCCTGATGGCTTATGCAGAGCACATCGTTACCCTGCACGCACCCATTAAGGTGCGCCGCACCATGACCATTGACGGCGTGGAGCGCACCGGTCTGGTGGAAACCACCGTCGGCCGCATCATCTTCAATAACCCTGTTCCTCAGAATCTGGGTTATATCGACCGTACTGATCCCGAGCACTGGCTGGAGTACGAGGTCAGCTTCCGCGTGACCAAGAAGACTCTGCCCGACATCATTTCCCGCTGCATGACCCGCAACGGCACCCGCAAGTGTGCAAAGATGCTGGATGCCATCAAGGCGCAGGGCTACAAGTACTCCACTCTGTCTGCAATCTCCGTCGCTGTGTGCGACGCTGTGATCCCGCCGCAGAAGCAGGAACTGATCGCTGAGGCTGACCAGCAGATCGCAAAGGTCGGCAGACTGTTCAACCGCGGCCTGATCTCCGACAACGAGCGTTATAACCAGACCATCGCCATCTGGCAGGCTACCACCGATAAGGTCTCCAAGGCTCTGGCAGACAACCTGCCCAAGGACAACGAAATCTATATGATGGCTGACTCCGGTGCTCGTGGTTCTATGAACCAGATCAAGCAGCTGGCCGGTATGCGCGGCCTGCTGGCAAACACCGCTGGCCACACCATCGAGATGCCCATTCGTGCCAACTACCGTGAAGGTCTGAATATTCTGGAATATTTCGTTTCTGCCCGTGGTGCCCGTAAGGGTCTGGCCGATACCGCTCTGCGTACCGCTGACTCCGGTTACCTGACCCGCCGCATGGTCGATGTCTCTCAGGATGTCATTGTGCGCGAGATCGACTGTGGCACCACTGACGGCCTGTGGGTGTCTGAGATCCACGAGGGCAAGGAGAAGATCGAGAGCTTCCGCGAGCGCTTGATCGGCCGCTTTGCTGTGGGCGATGTGGTCAACCCCGTCACCGGCAAGGTGATCGTGCCGGAAGGCAAGATGATCGACCTGTACGATGCAAACGAGATCGAGGCTGCTGGCATTACCAAGCTGAAGATCCGCAGCCTGCTGACCTGCCGTGCAAAGACCGGTGTCTGCGCACGCTGCTACGGTTCCGATATGGCAAACGGCGAGCCGGTCCGTCTGGGCGAGTCTGTCGGCGTTATCGCCGCAGAGTCCATCGGCGAGCCTGGTACTCAGCTGACCATGCGTACCTTCCATACCGGCGGTATCGCATCTGCTGAAGATATCACGCAGGGTCTTCCCCGTGTTGAAGAGCTGTTCGAGAGCCGCCGTCCCAAGAGCATGGCCATCATGAGCGAGATCTCTGGTGTCGTTTCTCAGGACGATACCAAGAAGAATGTCGTTATCAAGGTGACCGGCAAGGACGAGAACGGTGCCGAGGTCGTAAAGAGCTACTCCATCCCGTTCACCCAGCATTCCCGCGTGATGCCGGGTGACCGTGTGGAGAAGGGCGACATCATCACTCGTGAAGGTGTTCTGTATCCGCAGGATATTCTGGCAATCAAGGGTCTGGAGGATGTCCAGAACTACCTGATCAACGAAGTTCAGAAGGTCTACCGTCTGCAGGGCGTTGAGATCAACGATAAGCATATCGAAGTCATCGTCCGTCAGATGTGCCGCAAGGTGCGCGTGACTGATTCCGGTTCTTCCAACCTGATCGGCGGTGCACTGGCAAGCCGTCTGGAAGTGGAGAGCATCAACGCCGATCTGCAGCAGCGCATCGACGCTGGTGAAGAGGGCCTGAAGCTGGTCGAGTACCAGCAGGTGCTGCTGGGCATCACCAAGGCTGCTCTGGCAAACGACTCCTTCCTGTCCGCTGCATCCTTCCAGGAGACCACCCGCGTGCTGACCGAAGCTGCCATCAAGGGCAAGGTTGACCCGCTGGCCGGCCTGAAGGAGAACGTCATCATTGGTAAGCTGATCCCCGCAGGTACCGGTCTGCCGGAAGTCCGTGAGGATCTGAAGAACCGTGAGGCTGAGCGCGATGCTGAGGTCGCTGCTGAACTGGCAGCTGCTGTACAGTAAGCAAAGCTTCTTCTTCTGAAATAAAACAATGGACCGCTCTGTGGGCATCCGCCTGCAGGGCGGTTTTTATATGCCCGGAAAAGCGGAAACAGGGGAGAAAACCGTGCGTTTTGCGTCGAAAAAATGTTGAAAGAAAAAATCTGGAATAAATGCAAAAAACTTTGCAAAAACTGTTGACATCCGCCTGTAAAGCGAGTATTATATAACTGTTGCGCATCCCTCATGGGGATAGTGCGGCAAAAAAGTCGGAAAAAGTCCGATGTGCATTATTAAGAAAGGAGAAACAAAATGCCTACTTTTAACCAGCTTGTACGCAAGGGCCGTCAGGTTCTGGCTACCAAGAGCACCGCTCCCGCACTGCTGAAGAGCTACAATTCTCAGAAGAAACAGTATTCTGATCTGAACAGCCCCCAGAAGCGTGGTGTCTGCACTGCTGTTCGTACCATGACCCCTAAGAAGCCCAACTCTGCTCTGCGTAAGGTTGCTCGTGTCCGCCTCACGAATGGTATCGAGGTCACCTCTTACATTCCCGGTATCGGCCATAACCTGCAGGAGCACTCCGTCGTGCTGATCCGTGGCGGTCGTGTTAAGGACCTGCCCGGTGTGCGTTACCACATCATCCGTGGTACCCTGGATACTCAGGGTGTGGCAGGCCGTAATCAGGCCCGCTCCAAGTACGGCGCAAAGCGTCCTAAGGCCGGTGCTGCAAAGAAGTAATTGAGGACAACCGCCATAAACGGCTTTCCATTATATAAATAACAAGTCCGCTTGCAAAGCGGAGGGCAACAGTTTATGTAAAGGTCAGCTCTTTGTGACACAACGGGAGTTTTATTACTTTCGAGTACCGATGATATCATTCTGTGAAGGAGGGAAGAAAGATGCCTAGAAGAGGTAACATTGCTAAGCGCGATGTCTTAGCTGATCCTATTTACAATTCCAAGATGGTCACTCGTCTGGTCAACAGCGTTATGCTGGATGGCAAGAAGGGCGTCGCTCAGAAGATCGTTTACGAAGCTTTCTCCATGATTCAGGAGAAGACCGGCAACGATCCTCTGGAGACTTTCGAGAAGGCGATGGAGAACATCATGCCCAGCCTCGAGTGCAAGACCCGCCGCGTTGGCGGTGCTAACTACCAGGTTCCTCTGGAAGTCAGCCCGGCTCGCCGCGAGACCCTGGGTCTGCGCTGGCTGACTGCCTACAGCCGCAGCCGTGGTGAGAAGACCATGGCTCAGCGTCTGGCTGCTGAAATCATGGATGCTGCCAACAACACTGGTAACGCCGTGAAGAAGCGTGAGGATACTCACAAGATGGCAGAGGCTAACAAGGCTTTCGCTCATTTCCGTTATTGATCTGTTCTGTAGGAGGTTAATTTCATGGCTACACCCAGAGAAGTTTCTCTTCAGATGACGAGAAATATCGGCATTATGGCCCACATTGATGCTGGTAAAACTACTACTACCGAGCGTATTCTGTACTACACCGGTATCAACCACAAGATCGGCGAAGTTCATGATGGCGGCGCTACCATGGACTGGATGGTTCAGGAGCAGGAGCGTGGTATCACCATCACTTCCGCTGCTACCACCTGCTACTGGAGCCACTCTGAGACCCAGAAGGATCCGGTTGCATTCAAGAAGAACCGTCACCGCATCAACATCATCGACACCCCGGGCCACGTGGACTTCACTGTTGAGGTCCAGCGTTCCCTGCGCGTGCTGGACGGTTCTGTGACCGTTCTGGCTGCAAAGGGCGGTGTTGAGCCGCAGTCTGAGACCGTTTGGCGTCAGGCTGACGAGTACAAGGTTCCCCGTATGGTGTACGTCAACAAGATGGACACCATGGGTGCCGACTTCTTCCGCTGCATCAAGATGCTGCACGATCGTCTGCACGCAAACGGCGTGGCGATCCAGCTGCCTATCGGTCAGGAGGATACCTTCCGCGGTATCGTTGACCTGGTCGATATGAACGCTGAGGTCTACTACGACGACATGGGCAACGACATGCGCACTGAGCCCATCCCCGAGGATATGCGTGAGCAGGCCGAGGAGTACCACAACATTCTGATCGAGGCTGTTGCTGAGAACGACGAAGAGCTCATGGAAAAGTACCTCGAGGGCGAGGAGATCACCCGTGCCGAGCTGAAGGCTGCGATCCGCAAGGAGACCATCGCTAACACGCTGGTTCCCGTTGTCTGCGGTTCTTCCTACAAGAACCGTGGTGTCCAGAAGCTGCTGGACGCTATCGTTGACTATATGCCCGCTCCTACCGATGTCCCTGACATCAAGGGCGTGAATCCCGAGACTGAGGAAGAGGAGACCCGTCCGTCTTCTGACGACGCTCCCTTCGCAGCTCTGGCCTTCAAGATCGCTACCGACCCGTTCGTTGGTAAGCTGGCATACTTCCGTGTTTACTCCGGTAAGGTTGAGGCAGGTACCACTGTCTACAACTCCGTGAAGGACAGCAAGGAGCGTATGGGCCGCATCCTGCAGATGCATTCTAACCACCGCAAGGATATCGACTGCTGCTACGCAGGTGATATCGCTGCTGTTGTCGGTCTGAAGAACACCACTACCGGTGACACTCTGTGTGATGAGAATCATCCCATCATTCTGGAGTCCATGAAGTTCCCCGAGCCTGTTATCCGCGTTGCCATCGAGCCTAAGACCAAGGCCGGCAACGAGAAGATGGGCATCGCGCTGGCAAAGCTGGCCGAAGAGGATCCGACCTTCAAGACCTACACTGACGAAGAGACCGGTCAGACCATCATCGCCGGTATGGGCGAGCTGCACCTGGAGATCATCGTTGACCGTCTGCTGCGTGAGTTCAAGGTTGAAGCAAACGTGGGTGCACCTCAGGTTGCTTACCGTGAGACCATCCGCAAAGAGGCCAACCAGGAGACCAAGTACGCACGTCAGTCCGGTGGTAAGGGCCAGTACGGTCATGTTAAGATCAAGATCGAGCCCAACGAGCCCGGCAAGGGTTACGAGTTCGTCAACGCCATCGTTGGCGGTGCCATCCCGAAGGAATACATCCCGGCTATCGACAACGGTATCCAGGGTGCTATGAAGTCCGGTGTTCTGGCTGGCTATCCTGTCGTTGATGTCAAGGTTACCCTGTGGGATGGTTCTTATCATGAGGTCGACTCCTCTGAAATGGCCTTCTCCATTGCTGGTTCTATGGCGTTCAAGGATGCTATGCGCAAGGCTGATCCTATCATCACTGAGCCTATCATGAAGGTTGCAGTTATCGTTCCCGATGAGTATCTGGGCGATGTTATCGGCGACCTGAATGCACGCCGTGGTCAGATCCAGGGCATGGAAGCTATGGCTGGTACTCAGCGCGTCAATGCATTTGTGCCTCTGGCTCAGATGTTCGGCTACGCTACCGACCTGCGTTCCAAGACTCAGGGCCGTGGCCAGTATGTCATGGAGCCGTCTCACTACGAGCCGGTGCCCAAGAACATTGCTGACCAGATCATCGCTGGCCGCACCAAGGGCTGATTCCTGAAAAATGGATAAAGATTTTGCCGGGGTAGTGTAACCTCGGCAAAATTTCCTGTAAAAGCACTTGATTTTACAGGGCAAATTTAGTAGAATAGCCTTGCAATGCAATGTCTGCATCTTGCAGGGTTGTTGTAACCAAATATCAAAACCTAAATTAAGGGAGGATATTCCAATGGCTGAAAAGGCAAAGTTCGACCGTTCTAAGCCGCATGTGAACATCGGCACCATCGGTCACGTTGACCACGGCAAGACCACTCTGACCGCCGCTATCACCAAGTACCTGGCACTGAAGGGCGACGCAGACTTCATGGATTATGCCAACATCGATAAGGCTCCTGAGGAGCGTGCTCGTGGTATCACGATCAACTCCGCTCACGTTGAGTATCAGACCGACGCTCGTCACTATGCTCACGTTGACTGCCCGGGCCATGCTGACTACGTTAAGAACATGATCACTGGTGCTGCTCAGATGGACGGCGCTATTCTGGTCGTTGCTGCTACCGATGGTCCCATGCCCCAGACCCGTGAGCACATCCTGCTGGCTCGTCAGGTCGGCGTGCCCTATATCGTTGTGTTCATGAACAAGTGCGATATGGTCGACGACGAAGAGCTGCTGGATCTGGTCGAGATGGAGATCCGTGAGCTGCTGACCGAGTACGACTTCCCCGGCGACGACACCCCGATCATTCGTGGTTCCGCTCTGAAGGCTCTGGAGTCTACCTCCACTGATCCCAATGCTCCCGAGTATGCTTGCATCAAGGAGCTGATGGACGCTGTTGACACCTATATCCCCAACCCCGATCGTGAGGAAGACAAGCCCTTCCTGATGCCCATCGAGGATGTCATGACCATTTCTGGCCGTGGTACTGTTGCAACCGGTCGTGTTGAGCGTGGTATTGCTAAGGTTGGCGATGCTATGGAGATCGTCGGCATCAAGCCCGATCGTCTGAGCACCACCATCACCGGTCTGGAGATGTTCCGTAAGTCTCTGGACTTCGCTGAGGCTGGCGATAACATCGGCGCTCTGCTGCGTGGTGTTGATCGTACCCAGATCGAGCGTGGTCAGGTTCTGGCTAAGCCCGGTTCCGTGCACCCCCACAAGACCTTCGAGTCTCAGGTGTACGTTCTGACCAAGGACGAAGGCGGCCGTCACACCCCGTTCTTCTCCAACTATCGTCCTCAGTTCTACTTCCGCACCACCGACGTGACCGGTATCATCACTCTGCCCGAAGGCACTGAGATGTGCATGCCCGGCGATAACGTCATGATGCACGTTGAGCTGCTGACCCCTGTTGCTATGGAAGAGGGTCTGCGTTTCGCTATCCGTGAGGGTGGCCGTACCGTTGGTTCTGGCGTTGTTGGCAAGATCATTGAGTGATTTTGACCCTTCGCGCCTTTCCTGAGGCTAAAGGTTAAACTTACGAGAGACCTTCCCATTCCGGAGAGTGGGAAGGTCTCTTTTTGTTTTAGATCCTCTGTCTGTAAGGGCAGGGGATTTTTTTGCGGCATGTCACAACTCTTTGTTTACAAAACAAGGTTGTTCTGGTATACTGAAAAAGGAAATGCTGGAAAAGTCCTATCGGCTGGTGCTGAGGGAATTCAGCAAAAAGAAGCAGCGAGAACTTCTGGAAGGTGTGAAGAGTAATGCCGTTTGATTATAAGAAAGAGTACAGGGAATTTTATCTCCCGCCGAAAATACCGCATCTGATTACGATACCGCGTATGAATTTTGTGGCAGTGCACGGCAAGGGCGACCCGAATGTTCCGGGTGGAGCCTATCAGGAGGCTATGGGAGTGCTGTACGGCATTGCTTTCACCATCAAAATGAGCTATAAGGGCAGCCACAAGATGGACGGCTATTTTGAATATGTGGTTCCACCGTTGGAGGGCTTGTGGCATCAGAAGGGCGTGGATGGCGTTGACTATGCACATAAAGAAACATTTGAGTGGACATCCATGATCCGACTGCCAGAATTCGTGACGCCGGAAGCGTTTGATTGGGCCGTACAGGAAGCAACGGCAAAAAAGAAAAAGGATTTTTCCAAGGCGGAATTCCTGACCTATGATGAGGGACTTTGCGTTCAGTGCCTGCATATCGGCCCTTATGATGAAGAACCGAAAACGCTGGCGCAAATGGATGCCTTTGCCGTAGAGCAGGGGTATAGGCTTGATTTTTCAGAGACACGCTTCCACCACGAAATTTATCTGAGTGATCCTCGCCGCGCTGCACCGGGAACACTGAAAACAGTTCTGCGGCATCCCATACGTGAAAAATAAAAACAGGAAAATTCACAAATGATGTCGCTTTTATTTGGCAGATGTGCTATACTGATTTTATCTGTAGAAACACATTGAATGGATAAGGGAGGAGAGAACTTCATGCAGCATGAAACTGTCATCGTGCTGGACTTTGGCGGCCAGTACAATCAGCTGATCGCGCGCCGCGTCCGCGAGAACAATGTCTACTGTGAAATCTATTCCTATAAAACCGATCTGTCGGTTATCAAGGCAAAGAATCCCAAGGGTATCATCTTTACCGGTGGCCCCAACAGCGTTTATCTGGAGGATTCCCCCACGATCGACCCTGAGATCTTCAACTGGGGTGTGCCTGTGCTGGGCATCTGCTACGGCAGCCAGCTGATGATGCATCTGCTGGGCGGCCATGTCTGCCGCGCACCGGAGCGCGAGTACGGCAAGACTGAGGTGTTCGTGGACACGAACAGCAAGATGTTCACCGATGTGCAGCCCTCCACCATTTGCTGGATGAGCCACAACGACTATATTGAGCAGGCAGCGCCCGGCTTTAAGATCACTGCTCACACGGTCAACTGCCCGGTAGCTGCGGCAGAGAACGCCGAGAAGGGCCTGTACGCGGTCCAGTTCCATCCGGAAGTGCTGCACACTGCGGAAGGCAAGAAGATGCTGCGCAACTTCGTGTACAACGTCTGCGGCTGCACCGGCGACTGGAAGATGGACTCCTTTGTGGAAAACAACGTCAAGGCCCTGCGTGAGCGTATCGGCGATGGCAAGGTGCTGTGCGCCTTGTCCGGCGGCGTGGATTCCTCCGTTCTGGCAGCTATGCTGGCTAAGGCCATCGGCAAGCAGCTGACCTGCGTGTTCGTGGATCACGGTCTGCTGCGTAAGAACGAGAAGGAAGAGGTCTGCTCTGTATTCGGCCCGGGCAATGCCAACGGCTTTGATATCAACTTTATCTGTGTGGATGCCCGCGAACGCTACTTTGCAAAGCTGGCTGGTGTCACCGAGCCGGAGCGCAAGCGCAAGATCATCGGCGAAGAGTTCATCCGTGTGTTTGAAGAGCAGGCCAAGAAGATCGGCAAGGTGGATTTCTTGGCACAGGGTACCATTTACCCGGATGTCGTTGAGAGCGGTCTGGGCGGTGAGTCCACTGTTATCAAGAGCCACCACAACGTCGGCGGTCTGCCCGACACCGTGGACTTCAAGGAGTTGGTGGAGCCGCTGCGCAACCTGTTCAAAGACGAGGTGCGTCAGGCTGGCCGTGAGCTGGGCCTGCCCGAATATCTGGTCAGCCGTCAGCCGTTCCCCGGCCCGGGCCTTGGCATCCGCATCATCGGCGAAGTGACCCCTGAGAAGGTGGCAATCGTGCAGGATGCCGACGCGATCTGGCGTGAGGAGATCGCAAAGGCAGGTCTGGATAAGGAAATCAGCCAGTACTATGCAGCCTTGACCAACATGCACAGTGTGGGTGTCATGGGCGACGAGCGCACCTATGATTACGCTGTGGCGCTGCGTGCTGTGACCACCACCGACTTTATGACCGCGGAGAGCTATAATATGCCCTGGGATGTTCTGGGCACTGTCACCAGCCGCATCGTCAATGAGGTCAAGCATGTGAACCGCGTGTTCTATGATTGCACCGGTAAGCCGCCGGCAACCATTGAGCTCGAGTAATGAAAATTTGCCTTCCGGCTTTTTAGACCCCCGAAAAATAGAACACAACAACGTATAAAAACAGCCCCGCTTTCAAGAATTTTCGCTTGAAGGCGGGGCTTTTTTGCGCCCGAAGTAACAGAAAAGTAACACCCTGGGCAGAATCAAACCAGTATCACGGTTTCTTCTCCTCCGGGTAGGCCAGGGCTTCCAGGCGATCCGCAACGTTGTTTGTTCGATCCGGGTACAGGTGAGCGTAGGTGCCGAGCGTTGTCGAAACTTTTTCGTGCCCAAGGCGCTGCTGCACCAGAAGGGCGTCCGTGCCCATGTTGATAAGCAGGGAGGCATGGGAGTGCCGTATATCGTGCACCCGAATGACCTTCACGCCGGTGCGCTGGCAGCAGCGCTCCAACTGTTCCTTTAGCCAGTATTTGGTGCATTCAAACAGGCGTTCTTCCGGCTGGTATTCGTAGAGCTTGGCGGCGTATTCCCGAATGATTTCCAGCAAGAAATCCGGCACTGTAATGAACCGCTTGGAACGGCGGGTTTTCGGGTCTGAAATGACGTCCTCGCCATTCAGGCGGGCGTAGGAGTGCCGCACAAAAATACCCTTCCGTTCAAAATCCACATCGGCCAGGGTGAGGGCCAGCAGTTCGCCTTCCCGCATACCAGTCCAAAACAGAATATTGAACGCAGCGTATGCCGTAGGGTCTGACATCCCGGCAATGAACTTCTGAAATTCTTCCAGCGTCCAGAACTGCATTTCTTCGGCGCTGCTTTTGCCCATGGACCCGGCCAGGGAAACGGGGTTTTCTTTCAGGCCGTAATATTTCCCGGCGAACCGAAACAGGGCACTCATTTGGTTGTTGATGGTTTTCAGGTAGGTGGCAGAATACGGCTTCCCGTTCTTGTCCCTGGCGTCGATCAGGTGATTTTGCCAAGCGCGAATTGACGAAACCGATACTTCATCCACAAGCTGATCCTTGAAGTAGGGGAGGATCTTCGTTTCAAAGATCCATTGCTTCATTTCGTAGGTGGTGGGCCGGAGCCTGGTTTTTGCATCTGCCATGTAGAGCTCCACCAGGGAACCGAATTTCATTTTTGTGGTGAGTGAGCTTTTCGCCAGGTATTCGCGCTCGTATGCCAGAGCATCCGCCCGGCGGGCAAAGCAGCTTTTCTTTATTTGCTTCCGCTTACCGGTCCAGTCCGTAACGCGGAAGATGCAATACCATTCACCGGTTTTCTGGTTTTTATATGCAGGCATGAGACCCCTCCATTTGCTGCTTTTCAACAGCTTTCCACAAAGTTTTCAACAAGTAACGCGGGTAACGCGTTGGTAACGCTTGCGGTAACGCGTTACCGGTAAAAAGTTGAAAACAAAGATTTCATGTTAAAAGTGAATTTTCTTCACAGTGGTGGAATATCGAAAACTGACGAATAAGCGAAAGGAAAGGATTTAACAAGTTTTCAACATTCGCACCCGGTAACGCGTTGGTAACGCGTTACCACCCAGAAAATGCAGTTTTCAACAGACGAAACAAAACGGAACAACGACAAAAAACGGCGCTTTCAACACGGTTTTCAACGGCATAAGCCGCCGCATTCTTCCCCCTAACAACCCCTATTTTATATCCCTGTATATCTAGAATATCTAACTTAATCTTAGATATTATTATCTTAGATATAGCTTAATAATATAATATATAGCTTATGGGTTAGATTGAGAGGCGGACGTTTGCGCGGCGCCACGAAGACATGGCACAGACCTTTTTCGTGACGTGACGAAAATGGTCCGGCAGTTGCTTACAACTTGACAGCAGCTTGAAAAATGAGCTCAACCCGTGTGATCCGAAAAGTTGAACTTGATGCCGGAAAACGCGCGGAAATAGCCTATTTTTGTGATTGAATGCGCGCAAAACGCGCGATTCGTGCTAAAAGCGTGCAATAGCGCGAGAAAAAGCGCGCGGCGCGCGAATAACGCCCAGGGCGGCCGTTTAACTTGCCGGTAACTTGCCAGAGCGACGCCAGAAGCCCCAGGGAAGCCCTGTCGTGGGCTTTTACAAACCGATGCGGAAAACTAGATAAAGAAAAGCAAAACGCCCACAAGGCCGCTTTCCGGCGGTCTGGTGGGCGTTGCGTTTTTTTAAGAGAGTGGCCAAACCGCCCCGGAAGATTCAACCTTGAAGCTTTTTCCGCAGGCATTACACCGGCAAACTGTTTCCGTGCATCCGCGGCGGAAGGCAAATTGATACCGGGTGCCGCAGGACGGGCAGGCGGCGAACAGCCGGACTTCACCCTTAGCTGCCCTGGGTGCATTCTGGCTGCCTGGATCTTCGCCCGCCGGGCCTTGCGGCCTGCGCCGTCGGACGAGGACGACGGCGACCACTACGGCCACGATCAGAGCGAGGACGCCCAGCACTGGCAGATAGGCGAAGAACAAGCACACGGCTGCAATGGTGAGGGCTGCCACGACCACGCTTTTTAGAAAGCCGAGCAGGGAAAAGCCGTGAAGGCTTTGCAGCAGCCCGAAAGTGACCATCCGACCGGCGGAGCGATACCCACGGGAAACAAACCTGCTCCGCCTGGCTTTCATCTGCCGTTCACGTTCGTTCATTTTGTGCGGATACCGATGCGCTGCCATGAGCAGCCCCCTTTCATTTCCAAAACCAAATCAGCCCGCAGCGGAGGAGTTCTCGCTTGAGGCGTTCTTCTCCACGATGGCCGTGTTCTGCGATGCGGCGCCTTCCGGCAGTTCCTTCAACGCCTGAATATACCCCAGGAGCCGGTCGAGCTGCCGATCAGACAGGGAACTGAGCTCCCCGGCGATTGCGGCCTCCGCCGGGCGCTGGGCGGCCGCTGGCGGTGCGGGTGTTGGGCTTATAGGCTCGCGGCTGTCCGTACCGCCGAGAAGATAATCAACGGACACCCCAAAAAAATCAGCCAGGGCGCAGAGCTTTTCGCCGTCTGGTTCTTTTCCGAGCGATTCATACCCCGCAATGGTTGACCTGGAAATGTGCAGTCGATCCGCGAGTTCTTTTTGCGTGATGCCTTTTTCCATGCGGAGCCTTTTTAGTCGTTCGCTGAACATGACGCCCTCCTTCTTTCGTATGGAAACATTTTAACGCCCTATGTTTCCCATGTAAACATATTGACACCAAAAGAAACAAAAATCTCAAAAACCACTTGACAATGTTTCTAAACGAAACTATAATGGCATTGTTTCCAAACGAAACACGAAAGGAGGGCGAGAAAATGAGAAAGGCACTGCTGAACGCTCGGATCGAACGCAACCTGACGCAGGAAGAAGTGGCCCAGAAAGCGGGTATCAGCCGTTCGGCTTACACCAACATCGAAAGGGGCGTTAAAAATCCCTCGTTCGATGTAGCAGTGAGAATCAAAAAGGCCGTCGGTTGCCAGAACGACGATATTTTTTTAGATTCTAGTGTTTCGTAACGAAACACGGAGGGAGGAACACACATGAATTTGTACGAAATCAACGTGAAGGGTGCCAACGGCGTGAACCACAAGTCGAAGGTCTACGAAATTAACGTGGACGCTGCTTTCAAAGAGGCGTTTATCCAGGGGAAAATCTACGGAGCCGCAAAGCTGGACGACTGCACGATACAGCAGATCCAGACAAACGCAGGCGTTTCCAAAGACACCGAACGCGAGTATTTGGGCCGAATCAAGAACATTCTGGATGCCCTGGGCCCGAACAGCTATTGCGCAATGGCCTTTGAGGGGTGCGTGGAGGACGCCGAAGAGAACATCGGCAACGATTTTGCAGTCAGTATGAAGGGTCGCTGGGAATCCGAGAAAAAGGCCCACGAAGAAACTCGCGAAGGCCTGATCAGCAAGCTGAACGACCGTATAAAGCGCGTTGCGGAGCTTGAAGCCGAAGTGCAAAAGGCCCGGCAGATGGAGGCCCAGGCCAGGAAAGAGGCCGCAGAGGACAAAATTGCCCTGGAAAAGGCGAAGGGAAAGATCCTCCCGGACAACGTTGCCGCAGAACTTGCCATTATGCTGCGGAAGCAGGCCGACGAAGCCGCCAAAGAAGCGCTTTACTACGCGGACCGGATGACGGTAGAGGTTGAAAATTCCGTCCCCGCTGGTGCAGCCAACAGTGCAAAGCGCTTCCGCGAGTACCGCAAGGCCCAGGTTGATGCGCTGCGTCTGCTGGGTGCGCTGGGGAACATTGGAGGCCTGAAAGATGACGATTGACGAGCTCCGCACACTGCGCGGCCTTTCCATGACGAAGCTGTGCGATGCCGCAGGCCTTTCCATGGGAGCCATTTTCAGGTTGACCAGGCCGGGCGCTGACATTACCGGCGCCCGGCTGGAAACCCTTATGAAGCTGGCCGCCGGGCTGGATGCGGTAATCACCATTGACCCGGAAGGCGTGACAATAAGACCGGAGGAGGAAAACCGATGAAAATTACTTTTATGACCTTGCAGAAGGCCTCCATTGTGTGCCTGGGTGTGGGAATGTTCCTGGCCCTCGGTTCCGCTGGTACGTTTGAAACGACCGGCGAAATCCAGACCGGCGTTTATGTGGCGGCGTTTGTGTTCCTGCTGGCTGCCGGGCTGCTTATGCGTTTGAGCTTTGCCCTCCAGGACTACGAGGAGAAGCAGCGCAAGATCCACAAGGCCCAGCGCGGCACCGTGAAGAAGCCAAGCACGAAGCGGAAGGCAGGCTGACCATGTTTCACACAACGGTGAAATGCGTGGACTGCGGCGCGCTTATGGTTGACGTGCCGAGCAATACAAAGCGCTGCGCCGTCTGCCGTGTGGGCCACAACCGGGAATCCGTCCGCAAGGCGAACAAGACCAGGAGGGCCGAGGAGGCCGTCCGGCCGAAGCCGCGAAGCCTGGACGACGACCTGGAAGCCCTGAACAAATACAACGAGCAGCGCCGGGCCGCGGGCCGTGAGCCTTTGACCTATGGCGTTTGGAGGTCCAGAGGGGCCCCGGAGGAATACGCATGAATGAATTTGACAGCATCCGAATCACAGAGAAGGGCGACACTCTTTCTTTTGAAATGACTAACGAACTTGCGGACAGTTCGCACGAAGCGATTTTCTTTCTGATCAGGGCAACTTCTGCGCTGATCGCCTCCGTTACCAAGGACGACGCGGACCCGAAGGAAGTGGCGGAGGCCTTCGGGAAGACGTTTTCCCGGCACATTGCCCAGGACATCCAAGACGAGCGGGACCGCCGGGCAGAGGAAACAGAGAAAGCCAAAGGAGGCGAAAAACAGTGATTCTTTTGTTTATTGGCGGCATGGTAGCTGGCGCCTGCGGCGGTTTCTTCGCGCTTGGCATGGTTCCAGCCGCCCGGTGCGCAGACTGCAAGGACCGGCGGAACCGCCCGGAAGAAGACCGCTGGAAGGAGGAAGACCAGTGGCCGTAAGTGAAACCTGGCGGGACGTGCCCGGCTATGGTGGCAAGTACCAGGCAAGCGACATGGGCCACATTGCAAACACCTTCTGGCACGGCCAGAAGCGCAAGAACGGCGGCCGCACGATTCTAACTCAGTATAAGCGCAAACCGAGAGGAAAGGCCAAGTTACAGAGTGCGAAACGTTACGTCCACCTCACGGACCCGGAAGGGAACATGAGGGAATTTTCCGCCGCAAAGATCGTGGCAGAAACATTCCTGGGGCCAGTCCCAGCCGGAAAAGTGATTTTTCACAAAAACGGCAACCCGGCAGACAATTCAATTTGGAACCTGGCTTTCTGCACCCGGCAGGAATTAGGCCGCATGACCGGAGCGGACAGCTCCCGGCGGCCAGTGCTGAAATTCAGCGCCGCCGGTGAACTTCTGGAATGTTATTCCAGCGCCCGCCAGGCTGCCAAACAGAACTATTTCAGCTACCAGGCCATAATTGACCGGTGCAACGGCAAGTGCAAGCGGCATATTTTGGCCCCGGACGGCAACTATTACGCCTGGGACAACACCGTGAGCATAAACCGGGCCAGAAAGGATCTCCGGGCGCTCGCCCGGCAAGAAGGCCGCCTATTTGCCCCGAAGAACTGGCCTGCTACTTAAATTTTACCACGAAAAGAGGTTGGAACACATGAGCAAACCCGCCACGAAAGCGGCAAACAGCCCGTTCTATTTGGCACGAATGGAGGCTGCGAAGGTCAACGACCGCTTCAGCAGCCGCGAAGGTGCAGCAGACGAAACGGGCATTGACCGCACCCGCCTGGCTCGCATAGAGCTGGACAGCATCACCCCATACCCGGAAGAAGTTATGCTTCTGGCCGATGCCTACGACGCCCCGCAGCTTTTGAATTTCTATTGTTCGACGTGCTGCCCGATTGGCCGTCAGAACGTGAAGCCCTGCGCCTTACAGGAGTTCGACCGCGTTATGATGCAGGCACTTGCCGCATTGCAGGGTGCAGACAAAGTTAGTGCCGCCATTATTTCTATTGCCCGGGACGGCCGCGTGGACCCCGGCGAGGATGTGCAGATGGGCGAGATCCTGGCCTACATGAAGAACGTTGCCAGTACAGCGGAGGCAATGCAGCTTTGGATCAAGAAGAATTTGAAAGGAGAAGCTTACAATGGCAAGAAGTAAGAAAAGCACCCGGGAGCCTTCCAAAATGGTGCGGGTGGACGAGGCAATGGAGATTTTGAGCGTTTCCAAGTCTACCGCCTACCACACCATCCAGAAGTTTAACAACGAGCTCCGCGCCAAGGGATACGAAGTGCCCCGGGGCCGCGTTCCTCGCAGCTATTTCATGCAGCGGTGCGGCTTATGAGCGAAGAAGAAACCAGAGAGCGCACCAGCGCGATTCTCGGCCGCCCTGTGAGCGATTCCGCATGGACGGAAGCCTGGGAGAAGGCCAAAAGAAAAATCCGCCATATCGCAGAGTTCTGCGGGTATGACGGATGCAGAGAGCGGCCCGGCTATATGGCGCAGCTTGCAGCGGAGTACATCCGCGAAGCGACGTTTTCAGCCTGGACAATAAAGAGAGGGGCCGCCAAAAATTGACGACCCCAGAACACACACCAACAGTTTATCACGTTTTTTACGCAAAATCAAGGAGGACACACAATGGAGCTTTTGACGTTGAGCCTTGAAAACTTCCAGGGCTTGAAGCATGAAGAAATCCAGCTGGACGGCCACAGCGCCAGCATTTACGGCCGGAACGCCAGCGGCAAGACCACAATCTTCAACGCCATCACCTGGCTGCTTTTTGGCAAGCCGAGCACCTGGGCGAAGAACTGGGACCCAAAGACAAAGGGACCCAACGGGGATTTGCACAACCTGGAACACAGCGCAACCGGCACCTTCCGGCTGGACGACGGCCAGACTGTGACCTTGAAAAAGGTTTTCCGCGAGGTATGGAAGCGCAAGCGTGGCAGCGCCGCAGAGGAGTACTCCGGGAACACCATTGACTACCAGATCAACGGCGTCCCTTGCAAGGAAAAAGAGTACATGGCGGCCGTCCAGGAGTATTGCAGCGGCGAAGAAACCATGAAGCTGCTGACCATGCCCGATTACTTCCCCTCCGTTATGGACTGGCAGAAGCGCCGGGAAATTCTGCTGGATATTTGCGGCGACGTTTCCGACGCCGATGTGATCGCCAGCACCCCGGAGCTGGCAGGGCTTCCCGAGTTCCTTAAAATGCCCGGCAGCACGACCCGCCTCTATAAGGTGGACGAGTACAGAAAAATCGCTGCCGCCAAGAAAACCGACCTGAACAAGAAGATCGAGGCCATTCCGAACCGCATTGACGAGGCAAGTCGCGCCATTGACAAGGACCTCCCGACGCCCGAAGACCTGGCGGCCAAGCTGGCCGCAGCAGAGGCCGAGGAAACCAAAATTGCAGAGGAAAAGCGGGCAATTCTGGCCGGTGATACTTCGGAACTCCGCAGCTCCCTGGCGAACGTCAAGGCGGACTATGCAGCGGCAAAAGCCGAGTACATCGAGGAGGGCAGCGAGGCCCGCGCCGAGCACCGCAAGGCACAGGAGAAGGCAGAAACCGAACTGATGGAAGCCAAGACGGAGGCTGCCAACGCCACCGCGGATGCCCGGCGCAAGAAAGCAGACCTGGAACACATGAAGGCCCGCCGGGAGGCCATTCTGGCCGAGTACAAGGAAGCAGCGGCAGAAACCTGGGACGAGCACCGCGAGATCTGCCCGACCTGCGGCCAGGCTTTTCCGGAAGAAAGGTGGAGGAGCTCCGCGCAGAC
>ENA-OQCU01000020-OQCU01000020.1-human-gut-metagenome-genome-assembly--contig:-NODE-20-length-86186-cov-16.983848_pt1 | contig 86186 bp, 72 predicted proteins | sample MGYA00242504_ERZ504590 | MGnify/ENA primary metagenome ERZ504590 (study PRJEB26092, sample SAMD00036318) | human gut metagenome | host: Homo sapiens | study: EMG produced TPA metagenomics assembly of... | reverse complement strand
ACAGCCTAATCAGCTGGTAATACCCATCACGCCAAGACACCAAGCATTCTCATAGGAGATCTCCTCCCACTGCTTGTACCTTCCAGACGTACCCCCATGACCAGCCTCAACCTCAATCTTCGCCACGGCATCCACGCCCGCACGCTGCAGTCGGGCCAACCATTTCATCGGCTCCACATACAGCACACGAGTGTCATTCATCGACGTGGTAATGAAAATCTTGGGAAAAACCGCAACCCGCGCATCATTTGCATCAGACGGCGCATTCTCATACGGCGTATATTCCTTCATATACCGATACACGTCCGCATTATGCAGCGGATCGCCCCACTCATCCCACTCCGTAACCGTCAACGGCAACGACGGATCAAGAATCGACGTCAACGCATCCACAAAAGGCACATCCGCCTCAACGCCCGCGAAACATTCGGGAGCCATATTCGCCACGGCACCCATCAACAGGCCACCGGCGGAACCGCCATCGGCCACCGTGCGAGCGGGCGACGCCAAACCGGCACACTGCAACGCACGCACGGCATCAACGAAATCCTCAAACGAATGCTTCTTATTGAGCAAATGCCCCTGCTCATACCAAGCACGACCCATCTCACCGCCGCCGCGAATGTGCGGCACCGCATAAAGCACACCACGATCAAGCATGCTGATGCGAGACACCGAGAATCCCGGATCCGAACTGATCTCATACGCGCCATACCCGGTAACGAACATCGCCGAATCACACGCAGGCACATCCCTGCGCCACACCAAGGAAACAGGAATGCGCTCGCCATCGCGGGCGGTAACCCACACCCTGCGCTCCATGTATTCGCGCGGTTCAAATCCACCAAGCACCGTGGCACGCCTCAACAGGCGATCCTCGCCGGTCGCCGGATCGATATCATGCAGTTCGCCGGGACGCGTGTAACTGGAGAACGAGTAGCGCATGCGGGGCGCATCATACGAAGGATTGCCTCCCACACCAATCGAATACAAGCGCCGGGTCTCCCCCGGCATCGCATCGGCGGTCGCGCCATCCGATGAGGTCATCGCCTTGCGGGAAACCCCATGCACGGCCGACCCCTCGCCTTGCGCGGCGGCCAATTGGTCGAGCGCGCCCCACACTTCGGCACGTTCCTCGTTGATCTCGTCCACCGACTCGTCGACATCCCAATCGTCTTCCAACGCGTGGGGAACCAGCTCGGTGAACTTCCATGGACGCCCCGCAAGAAAATCCTCCGCAGCGGCATCCTTCGTCATCACCGCAATATGCGTCAGGCTTTCCGCCCGGTACTGCAGCGCCACATAATGCCGGTGAATCGAGATCCCCTCAATGCCAAGACCATGCGCGCCCTGCAAAATGGCTGGATTGCAGGGATTGGAATACGGTGTGCCGATCGGCATCTCAGAAGCGCCCGGTTCGACCTCGTCGCCGTGCTCGCATCCGTACGGCGAACCGACGGCCACACGCACGCCCTCACCCAAACGGTACGGGGGCTCGTGGGAGCGCATGTCGATCACATCGATTTCGAAATTCGGGTTCAACGCATTGTGATAGACCACGGCGAGCGGAATATCCTCACCGCATTCGCCGGCACCTTCGAAACGGCTGAAACTCACGTCGTATTCCACGTCCTGCTCGCGCGGAATGAACGCGCGGAATTCGCCTTCCGGATCGTCGGTGGAAAGCAGCAATACCTCGGTGGTAGTCTTCGACCCGGTGCCGATCACCAGATTGCGTTCGTCGAACGACAGGCCGATGCCAACCCAGAATCGTTCGTCCTGTTCGCGGTACACCTCCACATCGTCGACGATGGGAGTGCCGACGCGGTGCCTCATCACCGCGTATGGACGCCACGCGTCGTCGAGCTTCACATAGAACACCCATTGCGCGTCCGGTGTGAAGCAGGCGCCACCGATGCCCTTGAACACTTCCGGCAGTTCCTTGCCGGTTTCCAAGCTGCGGATGCGGAAATCGTAACGTTCGTCGCCGCTGGTGTCGGTGCCGTACAGCATCCAACGTCCGTCTTTGGAAATATCCATGCCGCCGATACGGAAGAAATCATGGCCTTGCGCTTCGGCATTGGTGTCGAACACCACTTGTTCGCCGTCGATGGGCACGCCGATTTCAATGGTTGGCGGATCCCAATCGTCTGCGCCTCGAATAGGCACACGGCATTGCACCGCATACTGCTGGCCCTCCTGGGTGCGTACGAAATACCAGTAGCCATCCATGCGTGTCGGCACGGACATGTCGTTTTCCTGAACGTGCGACTTGAGCTCGTCGAACAGTGTGGAGCGTAGGGTTTTCAACGGTTCCATGCGCTGCTCGCAATACCGGTTCTGCGCGGCGACGTAATCCTGCACGTCATGCGATTCCTTGTCGCGCAGCCATTCGTACTCGTCGATGAAGGTGTCGCCGTGGAATACGCGCTCCTTCGGCACACGCTTCGCGATCGGCATCCCGCATTTGTCTTGCACGCTTTCGTCGCTTTCTCGCGCGCCCGTTGCGCCCTGTTCACCCCGAAAATCAGTCATGCACGCGATTATACCGGCATTGCATTCCCAATCCCACGCGGCACGCACCCCCTGCTCCGGGCGTACGAAAAAGTCAGACGTCCATCTGTTGTTTCAGGAACGGCAGCATGGTTTTCATCAGATTCGAGCCGGTCGTTCCCGTGAATACCGGGACATCGGTGACCGGGATCGGCTGCGTGACCGCACGCCCCGCAACGGTGCCGAGATTGCCGGCGACTTCGCGTGGAGACAACTGCCGGATGCCGATCGCCAGCACACGCCCTGGGTATCGGCGTGCGATCGTGGCGTACGTGGTCGGATCCCTCTGCCCGTCATCGCCGATCAGAATGAACTTCATATCAGGAAAATCAGCCATCAATTGTTCGGCATACTCGAGTTTGTGCTGCACTCCGGAAGGAATGAACGTTTTCGGGCGAGGATCGAGGTCGCGCAATAGCAGCGGACCTTCCGGAAAACCATGGTTGGCGATGAAATGCCGGATCGAGCTTTCCACATTCCATGGCGATGTCGACAGGTAGAAGAACGGCGCGTCCGGAAACATGTCCGCAATGCGGTTGAACAGCAGGTTCATGCCCGCAACCGGCATTTTCTTCTTTGGATCGAGCAGCAGCAGATTGTAGGCGGCTTTCATCAGGCTTGGCGCCTGCGTGACCATGATGGTGTCGTCCACGTCGGAGATCACGCCGACTTTCGTACCGCTGGGGATGGTGAACAGGTTGGCTGTGACCGGTTTGCGGCTGCGTACCTTGTATGACACGTCGTGCACGCCCGGTTCGAGCGAATGTTCGGCCACGAGATCGAGATATCCTGCGGAATCGGAGGCTGCGAATTCACTGGAGACATTGCGCTGCGCGTCCACTTCGTCGTGCACTTCGGACGCGCCCACCTGCACGGTTTCGAGGGGCACGCCGTCGATGGCGATGCGCACCTTCGTATGCGGCGAGGGGATGGTGAGCATGGCACGGATGCCACGGGTCAGACGACCCGCCTGACGTTTGAAGGGCCCGTACACGGTTCGGCAGATCAGTCGAGAGTAATGTTCGGTGCCGTAGCCGACATATGGTTCCACGCGCGGATACCAGTTGAGATTGAGCACCATGCTTGTTGAGAACGTCACCCACTTGTTGAACGCTCTGGTAATGGTGCGGCGGAACAGTCGTGTCAGCGGAGGCTTGACTTCGATGCGTTCGTGTTTCGAAGCCGCGTCGAAGGTGGTGACCACCTTGCGTGCGGGAATGGGCACGGTCGGCATGTCATCTTCGGATATGGAATCCGGTTCACGCTGGGGCAACGGCTGCGGTTCGGTCATAACCCCACTATAAAGGCGATTATTGAATTACCTGGTACCCCAGCGTGAAAATCAGGGATTTTTCAGGGAATACCGATGATTTCCCATCCAATTTCCCGAATCGTGCCGTTCACTGAACCACGATGTTGGCGTATTCCTCGGAGGAAAGCAGTCCCGGCTCGTCATTCTCAAGTTCGATTTTGAAAATCCAGCCTTCGCCATACGGGTCACCCGTTACGATGCTTGGATCGTCGGCGGCCTCGTTGTTCACATAGCGAATCACGCCGGCCACCGGAGCGACCAGCGGCGTGACCGCCTTGGAGGATTCCAGTTCCGCCACCTCGTCGCCCGCCTGCACTTCGGTGCCGACTTCCGGCAGATCGATGTACACGAGTTCGCCAAGCTGGTCGGCCGCATATTCGGTGATACCCACCATGGCCGGCTCGGTGGAAGCATCCACCCACACATGCTCGTCGGAATATTCAAGATGCTCGGGAACATCCAGATTCGGCTTGTTATCGTTTTCTTCGCTCATGAAAGCTCATTCTACGTCAATCGTATGTATTTCCCTAGAGCAGTGCCGAAACTTGCTACGGGAGGTCGTGGCCGAGCCATTCTTCGATCATGTAGCGGGCGATGGTGGCCTTTCCGGGAGCTTCCATACGCCCTGCCACCAACTCGTTCATGTATTCGTCGCGGGTCACCCAACGCGCCTGCAGGGTCTCGTCGCCGTCCACGCGCACGTCGGTGGTGTTGGCCACGCCTTTGAACGCCATCATGAGCGATGCGGGGAACGGCCATGGCTGCGATCCCAAGTATTTGAGTTCGCCGATGTCTATGCCGACTTCCTCTTTGGCTTCGCGCCGGCAGGCATGCTCCAGGTTTTCTCCGGCTTCCACGAAGCCGGCCGATACGGAGTACAGTCCGGTGTTGCGCCATGCGCTGTTGTGTTGCAGCAGCAGACGGTCCTCATGGTCCACGATCGCCGTGATGACGGCCGGTTCCACTCTGGGGAACAGCAGTCGCTTGCCGTCCGCTTCGCTGGCGCAGCGTTGCGCCCATCCTCCCAACGCCGGTTCGGTCGGAGCGCCGCATGTGGGGCAATGACGTTGGCGCGCATGCCATACGCCCAGCGAGATCGCCGTCGTGGCCTGGCCTGCTTCGCGCGCGCTGGCATGCGGTGCGAATCCGCGCAGATCGACCCAGTCGAATCGTTCCGCAGCGCTTTCCAGCAACGATTTCGACGTTTTCGCTTCCGGTTCGTGCTGTTCGCCGAACGCATCGTCCGCGCCCATATGCTCACTGCTTGCGACCACCGTCTCCGCGGCTTTCACGCGAGACACGTCAACGGCGACCACGTGTTCGTCGCGTTTGCCGCCATACGATCCAAGGAATATGGCGAGCGCCGTCGGATGCGTGTGCAGTTCCGCCGCCACGTAGGCGCCGGGCAATTGCGCGAGACGCATATGCACGTTGGCGTAGTCCGCGATGGCTCCCTGTCCGCGCGGCACCGCCACCATGCCGTCTTTGACGAGAACGACCTTCGTGGCCGGCTCCAGCAGCGCCGTGTCGAACAGGTCGGGTTCGCCGCGTCTCGAAACCTCATAGTCGATGTCACCTTGCGCAAGTGGCAGGAACGGCAGTGCCTGAGTCAGCGCCAATGGTGAGAACACGCTCATCGCTTGCTTCTTTCCTTGAATACGATTGATAGAGCGGATATTTTTTCTCTATTCCGTATTTTCTTTTCTATTTTTTTATATCTTTTTTGTATTTCTGATTACGATATTGACGGCAGCGGCGGAAAATACCGGCTACTGCACCCTGCGCACCAGCGCGAGCAGCGCGTCGGCAACCGCCTGCGGATGCTCGTATGCGCTGAAATGCCCGCAATCGAATACCACCGTCATATCCGCGCTCGTGCCTGTCATCGCATCGGCGATCGGCGTCATCACGCTCGGCGGGCTCGACGGATCCTTGTCGCCGCAGATCACCGCAACCGGTGCCGTAATCGCAGGCAACACATCGTTCAGATCCGGGCGCCCAGCCGCCATGCGCTCACGCCATGCGATGCCTTCGGCAGGCTGTTCGTTGATCCACGTCGTGAACTGTTCACGGTAGGCGGCCGACTGTTTGATGGTGGAATCCTCAGGTGTGGATGCCGCAAATCCCATCACCGGCTCATGCGTGCCCGTCGATTCGCATGCTTCGGCGATCGCGATGCGCTTCGCGCGCATCTGCGCGGAATCCGCCGCGGCCTTCGTGTCGCACAATGCCAACGCGGCAACAGCTTCGGGGTGCAGACGCTGAATGTCGAGAACCAGATAGCCGCCCATCGAAAGGCCCGCCCAAATCGCCTTGTCGTAACCGGCCGCATGCAACATCGCGACATAGGCGTCGGCCATATGGTCCAAACCGTTCGGGAAAGCGCCGTCCGCGTCTTTGCCGCCACTGGTCTCATCGGAAGGAATCGGCCCTTCTCCCGCACCGGGCATGTCGGGACCCCAGATCGGGAACCGTTTCACACCATGTTCCACAGCGGCCGCCTCCAACGCCTCCGCACATTCGTCCCACATGCGGTGGTCCACGGGGAACCCGTGCACCAGCACCACGGGAAGCCCCTCGCCCTCGCAATACACGTTATTATGTAATTCGATCGTCATCGTCTCACTCCGTTCCTCTCCCCTATATTGCCTATGTATCTATCGCTTACGCTGCCTGCATTCGCAAGCTGCCACGCGCTTTCCTGGCGCCCACGGCCGACCGGTTTCGACGTCAACCATAAGCCTGTCGGCTACCTGCCGGCCCAAGCGATCGCCTGACGCACAATCGTGCCATATCCGTTGCTCATCTGGTTTATGAAAGTGTCGAGGATCTCGCTGTTCGTGTTGACCCATTCCACGTCAAGCGTCTCATCCTGCGGCTTGCAGTCGCCCGCGATCGGCACCACGTAGCACAATGCGATCGCATGCTGGCGGGAATCGAAATAATCGGATAGTCCCGGCGTCGGGAAAAACTCGGCCACGGTGAACGGCTGCAGACTCACCGGCAGCTGCGGCAACGCGATATCGCCCAAATCCTTGGCGACATTACGCGCCACGGCCTCACGCAACGATTCGTGATAGAGCACGCGCCCGGCAATCAGCGTTCGCTCGATACTGCCGTCGTCAGACACGCGAAGCAACGATCCGACCTGTGAAACACGCCCCAGATCATCGGTGCGCACCGGCACCACAAGCACGTATGGAATCGGCATTTCGCCGCGCATACGGTTGATTTCGCCGGAAGCAAGCCATCCTGGAGGATTACCTATTCCGCGAATGAAATCCTCCGGCGTAATGTCGTCGAATTCTCCGCGACGACGGCCTGCATCGAAATCGCCCTCGTCGGGCACTTCATCATTCATCACTGGCATAGTCCCATTATCACGCATCTTGTGTGAATTGGCTGGAAAAGAATGCGCCGAAAGACGATTCTTCTGACAGCGGATATTGCATATGCCGGGAATGCGGCGGGTTGGGGCGCGGTTATATACTCCAAAGCAATCGCATACGAGGGGCGTAGCCCGTCACGCGCGTCGATGGAACGAACAGCAAGGAGCAATCATGGCAACGCATGCGGTCACTTCGCAGGATTTCAATCAGGTCGTCGAATCCAACGATCTGGTATTCGTGGATTTCTGGGCAACCTGGTGCGGTCCGTGCCGTGCGTTCGGCCCGACGTTCGAAAAGGCAAGCGAAGCGAATCCTGACATTTATTTCGCGAAGGTCGATATCGACCAGAATCCGGATCTCGCCTCCGCCGCCAAAGTGCAGGCCGTGCCGACCTTGATGGTGATCAAGAACCAGCAGATCGTATTCCAGCAGGCTGGCGCGTTGCGCGCGTCGGATCTGGACGATCTGATCGCCCAGGCCAAGGAGCTGGACGTCAATGCTGCCGCTGCCGAAGAGGCTGCGGAACAGGCGCAATAAGGCGAATATCAAAGGATTGCAAAGGTGCCGTTCGATGGCGAAACATCAACGGCACCTTTTGCTTTGCACGCTTGCTTTGCATGCCCGCTTTGCCCGCCTGTTACATATGCGCTCGCCCGGATTCCATGGCATGGAGTAGAATGTCGCGTTGGATATGCGCTTTCCGGCGAAGCCTGAAGTGGCGGCGCACCGCATGCCGTGCATGTGTGAATTCGTCGAGGATCTGAACGCGCGTTTAGGAGCAGAATGGCTAACCACAGCAAGCACGCCCGATCGTCTACCTTCGCCATGCCGAGCAAGTCCTCGCTGGTGAAGATCGCCGCAACGGTCGCGGCGGTGGGCCTGTTGGCTACCGGCGGCATTGTGTCGCGCAATCTTTACACCTCCGCGGAGCAGAACACGGCCAATCAGGTCACGGCCTTCTCCGTCACCGATTCCGCCGAAGCATCCCGTGGCAACGCCCGTGAGCTGCTCAATGGAGACACCTCGTATGTCACCGTGAAGATCAACGGCAAGTCGCGCGTGGTGCCCGGTACCAATTTCACCGACGTGAAGTCCGTGCTCGACGCGGGAGACATCACGCTCGAACCGGAAGACACGGTCTCCCCTTCGCTCACCACCAAGGTGGATGAGAAGACCGTAATCACCATTCAGCGTGCCGGCGCAAGCGTTGAGGTTTCCGACACCGCCATCGGTTTCAATGTCGTCAAGAAGGAAACCTCAAGCCTGCCGGAAGGCCAGGAGAAGGTTGAGACGGAAGGAGAAGAGGGCGTGATGGAAACCACGAACCTCGTAACCAAGTCCGGCGACACCGTGGTCTCCTCCAATATGATCAGCTCGTATGTGAAGAAGGCTCCGGTCGACAAGGTCATTCTCGTCGGCACCGGCTCCACTTCGTCGTCGTCCTCCAGCGCTTCCGCGTCGATCGGCACCACTGTGCCGGCGGGCGAAATGCAGCAGTGGGCTCACGATTATCTGCTATCGAACGGCTACACCGAAGCCGATTTCACCGCCACCGTATACATCATCACCCACGAGTCCGGCTGGAGCGTCACCGCAACGAATCCGAGTTCGGGCGCCTATGGTCTGCCCCAGGCGTTGCCTGGCAGCAAGATGGTGAGCGCGGGCGCCGATTGGGCCACCAATTATCAGACCCAGCTCAAGTGGTTCTGGGGTTATTGCGCGCAGCGTTATGGTTCCATTCAGGGAGCCTACACGTACTGGCTGGCCAATCACTGCTATTAAATCGCGATTGATCATCATTGATTGATTCGATGATGATATAGTTTGAGCTCCGTAATATTCGAAGATATTACGGAGCTCAAACTATATTACGATCTTAAATATCACTGGGATATCGCCGATTTCACAGGGCATTGTTGGAACCGATCACCGTGGCTTCCTTGACGTCATCGATCTTCCTGCGCCTGCGGCCGCCGTGACCGGCCTTCGGACCACGCTTGCCGACGGTGCCGCTGCGGACCCCGTTCTTGGCATCGAAGATGATCACACGCTCATCGCTGTGATATTCGCCGTCCAGAGCGAAGAAGGCGATCTTGTCTGCAGGCACTTCCGGGAAGGTGAAGAACTTCTGCGTCGCAACGAGCAGGTCAAGGTTGCGGGTGGTGACGGAAGACGGCGTATCGGCGTTCGGAGCATTGAACTGAAGAGCGAAATCGTCATTCTCATCGCATACCTGGATTGCGAACTTGCCGCGCTCGTAATTCACCAGCAGCTTGACGTATTCAGGACGTCCGAGAACTTCGGAAACGCCCTTGGAAAAACGAACGGATTCAAGCATGACCGTCATGGTCAACTTGCCACCAGTTCTTTCGCCAACTTCTTTGAAACCATCAAGAACGGACATGTAAATCCTTCCTTTATTGTAAATAACTACGTGAAATACTGTACCTCATTGTTAAGAATAAAACGAATCGAATTTCGGGGAATATATTCATATTTTCAAGAACACAACGTAATACGAAAAAACATACCGCAGACCATGCTTGCCTCAATGAGAAATTCGATACGGTTCAGCCAGCGCGCTTCCTAAGCCAACTCGATGGGCACACCACCCCTTGTCACCCCGACGGTTTTCCGCTAAAAACAGATGTGGCAACCCCTACCTCACCCCCGCACTACGGGTTGCGCAAATTGCAAATACTTTGCAGCACAGTTTTCCAATTTCATATAGGAAGCGCTGAAATACCGTGCTTTATGCATGCATATCATTTGCAAAACGGTTCATATAGGGGCTATCTTGCGCAACTATCTTTTGCAATCATTTTCATTTTTACAATGATTTTCTCAGTAACGATTTTCATTGAAAATCCGCCATTTTTCAGCATCTTTTACACTCCAACCGGGATAGAATATACACTACACGGTTGCAGTATTGCAAACGCTATCAAAGAAGATGGGACCCCCGTCGCAAAGCAGCGGCCACGATAACGGAGCCACAAGCCCCGATACCGGCCCAAACACAAGAAAAAGAAGGATCAGGAAGGTCAATGAAACATCGGAAACCAACTCCCGCCTGGCAGAAGCTGGGTCTGCACGTCAGCAAGAAGCTGGCGGTGGGCGCCACAGCCCTTGCCACAGTTTTCGGCGGACTGGCAGTCGCCAGCGTCTCCGCACAGGCGAGCACCGACCGTAACAGTTATGCGGACACCGTAGGCAACCCGACTTTCGAAGCAGCACGCAAAAAGTACGGTCTGACCAAGGAGATGAAGAACGGCGCCATTCTGCACGCGTGGATGTGGTCGTTCAACACCATCACCGAACATATGGATGAGATCGCCGAAGCCGGTTACACCTCCATTCAGACCGAGCCGATGAGCAAAATCAAGGTGAACGACGCCAACGGCAAGAAATTCACCGAAAATTGGTATTACGTGTATCAGCCGACGAACACCTCCATCGGCAACTTCGTGGTCGGCAGCGAAGACGACCTGAAAGCCATGACCGTGGCAGCCCACGCGCATGGCATCCGCATCATCGTCGACGTTGTGGCCAACCACTTCACCGCCGACTGGAACGCCATCGACTCCGACTGGCAGAAGAGCGAATATTTCCATGCGCGCAACTCCTGCAGCGGCTCCGGCGGCGACAACATCGATTATTCCAACCGTTGGCAGGTGACGCACTGCCACCTGCTGGGCCTATGGGATCTGAACACCGCCAATCCGGAAGTCGCCAATCGTATGCACGACTTCCTGAAAACCGCGGTGAACGACGGTGTTGACGGCTTCCGTTTCGACGCCGGCAAGCACGTCGAACTGCCGAACGAATTCGACGGTTCGCAGTATTGGACCACCATTCTGCAGAACGGCTCGCAATACCAGTACGGCGAAGTGCTGCAGGGCGATTCCGGACTGGATTACAAGGCGTACGCCAACCTGTATGCCAAGTATGGCGAAGGCGGCGGCGGAGCCACGGCCTCCGACTATGGCAAGACCATCCGTTCTGCACTGTGGAGCAAGAATCTCAATGCGGGCAATCTTATGAGCTTGCGCAACGGGGGCGTCAACGACGATCAGCTGGTCACTTGGGTGGAGTCCCACGACAACTATGCCAATAGCGACAAGGAATCCACGTATCTGACCAACGATCAGATACGCTTCGGCTGGGCCGTGGTCGGCGCACGCGCAGGCGGAGCGCCACTGTTCTTCAACCGTCCGAAGGCCTCCGGCGGCAATCAGCCCCAGTTCGCAGAAGCCTCTCAGCTGGGCGACGCCGGCGATGACATGTGGAAAGACACGGCTGTTGCGGCCGTCAACCATTTCCACAATGCCATGGACGGCGAGGCCGAATACCTGCGCAACTGCGGTTCCGAACAGAACAACAACTCCTGCCTCATGGTGGAACGTTACAAGACCGACAACAATGCCGGCAATGACGGCGTGAGCATCGCCAACATGGGCGGCGACCAGAATCTGGCCGGCACTCCGACCAAGCTTGACGACGGCACGTACACCGATCAGGTGAACGGCGGCACCATCACCGTTTCCAACGGCAAGATCACTTCCGGCACCGCCAAGGGCGATGCGGTGAGCGTGTACTTCAACACGAGCGTGAAGGAATCCGTTTCCGCGACCGTCAGCAAGAAGTTCTCCTCCAACACCATCAAGGTGACGCTGAACGCCAGCAATGCCACCAATCTCACTTACTCACTGAGCAATGGCAAGAACGGCTCCTTCGTTGACGGCGACTCGCTCACCATCGGCGGCGATATGGAGATCGGCGATTCCGTCACCCTGACCGTCAAGGGCACCGGCGCCGAAAGCGGCGAAGCGCTCGAGTTCACCGCAACCTACACCAAGGTTGAGGTTCAGGCGAACACGATTTATGCGACGAAGCCTTCCGGCTGGAGCAAGATGTACGCGTACGTGTACACGGGCGACGGAGCGACCGCGAAGAACAACGCGGCCTGGCCGGGCGTGGAGATGACCGCGATGGCGGCCGCCGATTCGTGCGCCAAGGCCGGCACATACAAGTATGAGGTTCCGGATTTGGGCGAGGGCACCTATCGCGTGATCTTCTCCAACGGCAACGGCTCGCAGATGCCGGGGGCCAGCCAGCCTGGTTTTGAATTCTCGGGCAAGGTGAGCTGGGATGGTTCGTCCGCCTCGCTGACAGCCATCACCTGCACGGCAACGCCTCCGGTCATCAAGACCGCGGACATCACCTTCAGCGCCACGGCCGACCTCAAGACCGGCGAGACCCTGTACGCGGTCGGCGACTGGGGCCAGGGCAAGGGCAAGACCTGGACCCGCGCCGGCGGCGTCAAGCTCGCCAGGTACGGCAACGCGTACACCGGCACCACGAAGGTCGGCAAGGGCAACGCCATCACATTCCGTCTGATCAAGGTCGACGCCAACGGCAAGACCACGTGGGACTCGGCCAAGGACCGCAAGTCCAAGGCCGACAAGACCAAGGCGCTCGGCGTCTCCTGGACCTCCGGCAAGGTGAACGAGGACGGCACGATCCCGGACGACTCCGCCATCAGCATCTCCGGCAAGGGCGTCGCGGACGGCAAACTGTCCATCCAGAAAGGCAACCTCGCCGAGCTCTACGTGATCGGCACCCAGGACGCCACCCCGTCCGACGCTGTCTGGTGGAGTGACGGGGCCGCCGTGGCGGTCTCCGGCATCGGCACCGTCTACGGCGTCCAGACCGGCACCGCCAAGGTGAACGTGAAGGTCGGCAACCAAACCGCCACCATCACCATCACCGTCAAGTAAACGGCAACCGCCGATATCCATAAAACATTTGAGCCTTGGAATTCAATATCACTCCAAGGCTCAAATCATATTCAAACGCTTCTATACGCATGAAAATACACACATCAAAATCAGCGGATTTAGCATAATCAGCTCAAAGCGTCGTGCAGATATCGCTTTGAGCGGCTGCGCATGATATCCAGCGCAATATCGGCATTGCAGAAATCGATGGTTTGTGAGGTATCAGTACAATCAACTTCGGAAAAATCAGTGATGATTCTGTCGGCGAATTGCACTTCCTGCAGGATTTGACCGCGTCTGGTGCCGAGTTCATGCTCTTTGGTACCTTCCGTATACACCCAGAACGGTTTATGGAAGTTGATGGAGAACAGCGTGCCATGATAGGAGTCCGTAACTACACCCTCCGCATATTTCACCAGCGAGAGGAATTCTTCCGGCCCTGCCTCGAGCACATTGACAAGCTCATCGCATTTCGGCACATTGCCCGCCTGCGGCGTCAGCACTGCGACAGGCAGGCCGACTCGACGAGACAGTTCACGCAGTTGCCTGAATACGCCGACAGCACGCTTGGGACGCAGCAGCGAATAAAACAGCAGATACTGTTCGGGCACGTGTTGCGACTTACGCAACGGTATGCGTTCCTCCCATTCGCCCGCGTTGAGCAACAGCGTCGGATCGCATACGTGTTCCACATGTTTGCCGCTTACCTGCCGCAGTTTGCCGCATGCGGAACGTTCCCTCGCCGAAAGCGCGCTGAATTCCGCCAACGCCGGTCCGATGCGCCGCAACTCATCGTCGGTCATGGTGGCCGGCGACGAAGCATACGAGATTTTCCTGCAGTTCGCCCATTTCAGCAGGTACGGGTCCATGTACTTCCAGTCGACGCGTTCCAGCTCGTTGGAATGCTTGTTGATGATCTGGTCGCTGCCGCTCACGGCCACGTCGAATGCGTCAGCCAGCGAATTCAGCTCTTCCGGCTCCTGATAGCGTCGTTGGCCCACATGTATGTTCGTGCTGATGAACCGCTCGAAATTGCGCATGCGCTTCTTGCGCAGTCCCGCAACCGGCAGCATGGTTAAATCCGCGAGGGACGATTTGAGGCCCAGCCCACGCCAATATAAGCGTTCATAGTAGCGTTCGCCCTCAAGCGGCCGGTAGTCGATGACGGTAACGTCATGCCCCATGTCCGTGATGGTTGATTGCGTGGCATACGCCTGCAATACCGAACCATAATTATAGGCAGCATGATACGTGATTAGACCGATAATATTATGCTTCTCGTCCATATTTCCTCGTCGTTCAAGTAGTTATTTCTTTGTTTTCTCGCTATTGCAGAAGCACTCTGCTTTCTCATTGTTTTCCACTGAATTGCTTATGACGCACCCATGCGATCGCAGCGCTCACGTAATACCATCGATATTTCATCGAAAGCAACGCGATTTGTCGGGTCACAGGAAAACGACCTCCCCGATATCGATCAAGCGGCTGCCGAAAAACCGGCATGTTCACTACTTTTCCATAGTGATTCTTTCGTTCATGACGGTTCCATGGCGCTTCGGGATTGAACAGATCATTGATCATAATGATCGTCAGATGAAATAATGTGTAATCATCGAGCGTTCCATCAGATATTTCCCGAAATTGACGAATGGTATCGCGCATTGTTTCGATCGCAGATATTGTTCGCCGCACATAATCGTTGGAGAACGACCGCACCGCCGAATCCGCATTGCGGCGGTATTCGTACACCATTTCATCCACATAGCCGATTCGATTCGCCGCCGCGACCGCACGGAACGCATATTCGGCGTCCTCTCCCAAACTCAAGGTTTCGTTGAATCCGTCGATCCCTTTGATCAGCGGCATGCTGTACAGCTTGCCCCAAACAAGCGCGATACCTCGCTGCGGTCGGAGCATATCCTCGCATAGGTCAAGACGCCTGCGTCCCTCGAACACCATGTCAGTTTCAGCATAATGGTGTTCTTCCATACTTGGAGACCCCTCGCCTTTGCCGCCCATAATGACGGCACCAGCGGCGTCGGGAACACCGTTCGCATCGGCATCGGCACCTGCAAGCACGTTGCGGTACGCCCCCATCACCACATCGCAGCGGTATCGCACCGCAAACGCAAGCATGCCGTCGACGGCATGCTCGGCGAGCACATCATCCGCATCGAGGAACATCGCCCACTGCCCCGTGGCCGCGCGCAATCCCGCGTTGCGAGCCGCGGAGACTCCGGCATGGGCGATCGTTTCCGTACGAATGCTGACCAATGGCGAATTCCAATTCGAGATCGGTGCCGTTTCGAATGCCGGCTCACCATCGAATACAATCACCGCTTCGATACGGAAGCCACTGCCCTGCTGCCGTTGCAGACTGTTCACGCAATCATGCAACGTTTGCAACGTGGCACGGTAGACGGGAATGATCACACTGATGGTATGGCTCATCGTCAGTTCAGCTCCCGCGTGATCACCGAAGCATCATACCGGAACGATACCGGCGATTCGATGCTTTCCGGGAAGTTGCCGATCGCCACGAACGCAATCAGCGTTTCGTAGTCGGGTACGCCCAACAGCTTGCGGATCTCATGCTCCTGCTTCTCACGCATCATGGTGTTGAGAGGGCAGGCGGCCAGCGACTCGCATTCCAATGCGGTCAGGAACGCCATGGCGAACAGGCCTCCGTCGATATACGGCTCGTTGCGTTCCTCAACGCTTACGAAACTGCGCACGTCCACGCTGATCAACGCCAGCACCGGAGGCGCATCGTACCCACGCCACCCGCCCTGCAACGCCAATGCCTGTTCGATGAATTTCGGATTGCTGATCAGCAGCACGCGATATGCCTGCCTATTGCATACCGATGGCGTTTTCATCGACATGCTTACGGCCTTACGCACCGTTCCCATATCAACAGGGGTTTCGGCATACTCGCGTACGCTGGAACGCCCTGCGAACAATGCTGCATAGTCGAGCGATGCGTTGTCGCGTTTGTCTGCGGCACGCACGGTTTTCACGCCCGCATTGCCCGCAACGTCGGCTTTTTCGGCTTGTTCGACGCTTTCGATATCCACCGAGGCCACTTCGTCGGCAAACCATACGCCCACAAACTCAGGAATCGGCTTCTCCAACGCCCGATGCTTGCGCACGTATGCACGAACCACCTGCCGTGCCGCGATATACGTCACATCGTCAACCGGATAGTCGCGTTCCCGCCATTCATCCATCACGGAACGCAACTCCCCGAACGCGGATCTGCCGAATCCCGCACGGAACCGTCTATGCGACAATCCTTTTTCAATACGATGAATGTAATACACCATAGTGCCGCGCAATTGCTCGGATTGCCCCACATTCCATTGCCCAGCACAGAATCTCAGGAACCGTTTGCGCTGCCCCGCATAGTACGAAGCCAATGTCATGTCCGCTTTGCATCCTTGCAATACGCGCCAGACGCGATGCGGAACGATGGTTTTGATTCGCTGCTTCACGCCCATGATTTCACCTTTCCTTGTTTTCTCGACGCAACGACGGCAATACCGCCTGCACCTTGGCCATGACTTCCCTTGTAAACCAGCCTTCACGCAGCTTCTGCCCCAATTGCGAAGCCCGTCGTACCATTCGCGCATACTCGCTTTGCGTCATGCCGTATTCCACGGCCATGGCCTCTTGCAACGATTCGACGGCAACGCCCACTCCCTGTTCGACTACGAATGGTGCGAGCGCCGCCTTGTTCCATATGATCACCGGCTTGTCGGCTGCAAGATACAGCGACAGCTTATGCGGATTGTTGACGGTCAGATATTTGCCGTAATAGCCGCCGCAGGTGTCGAGACTGTCGCCGTCCCAGATCAGACCAAATCGTCCTTCCAGTTTGTCTGGCAGTTCATCGGGTGCGACGATTCCGCGGTACCACGCCGTTTTGCCGTTCCGCCGGTCATATTTCGGCCCGTACAGATTGATGTCGGCTTTGGGGAATCGCTCGGCCAGCCGATACACGTATTCGGCTTTGCCATGGCTGAGATTTCCCGCGATATCGATGCCGTGACGCTGTTCCACGGGCACAGGATTCGCTTGCGGCAGCAGGTAATCAAAAATGCCGATCTCCACGATCGGCACGGTCGCGCCGTACTTGCGCAACACTTCGCTCATGCGCGGATTGTGGCTGATGAGCAGATCCGCTTCGGTCACCCATTGTTTGTCGAAATCGGTGTAGGAGTAGCCGCGTAGCGTTTCCAAATCATGAATCAGGAAAACAAACAACGCTCCGCGCGCTTTCATCCTACGCACGGAAGGCAAGGCGTACAGCGGCACCTTATTGTACATAATGAGCGGAAATTGCACCAACACCACGTCCCCGCAGCGAACGGTTCGTTCCAGCCGATGCCAATCGGCAAGCGTACGCCCAACGCACACCAGCTTGTCGAAATACCCTTTGTTCTCGCCGGGACGCACTTCGAACGGCTGCCAGGATTGGCTTTCGAGCACCTGCCGAATGTCATCGCGCGCTTTGGATCCAGCGTGCGCATGATGCAGCGAACGTTCGCAGATCACGTAGTTCGTCATTGCCAACCTCCATTGTTTGCATATCGTCCGTCACTCGCATTGCTTGCGCCATGCGCGTTATTCTCATCATTCGTTTTCCGTACATGCAGTCGGTTGAATACCGGCTGAAGCATGGCCATAACGAATCGTTCGCGGCACAGCAGCAACGCGATGCCATATATCAGCGCGAACAGGAATCCGCCGAACATCAGCCACAGGAAGGCGTTCCATGTCTCGGCACCGCATATCGCGATCGCGCCCCGCGTAAGGCAGCCTGCCGCAATCGCACTGAGCAGAATACGTATCGGATCGATCGACGTGCGAATGCCAACCAAAAACCCGCGGCACACATATGAGCGCATCGCCAGCATCAACGCTTCGCACAATGAAATGCTGATGGCGGAACCGACCACGCCGAGCTGTGGAATCAGCAGCACGTTTGCGAGTACGGCCAAGGCAAGTCCGATCGCGTTCACCATGGCCCATGTACGTTCCATTCCTTTGGAAATCATGACATTCGCAAGCACGATATTCATGGCCGAACACATCACCGCAATACCGACGAATCGTAGCGGAACCGCGGATTCCGCGAAGTCAGCGCCACCGAGCAATGCCACGATCGGGTCGGCAAGCAATATCAGCAGAGCAATGATCGCGGAGCCGAATACCATAACGAAATTCATGTTTTTCGCGATCAGTTCGCCTGCCTGCCGCTCTTTGCGCCGCGCCTGATAATACGAAAGGCGTGGCAGCATCACGTTGCCGACGGAATTGACGGCGGTGACGAGCACGGATTTGATTTTGGATACCAGCTGGTACAGGCCGACCATATCGGTGGTGCCAAGGAAGCCGAGCATCACAATGTCTACTTGAATATACATGCCGGATGAAATGGATGCGATGGTGAACCATAGCATCGGTTTGAAATGGCGGGAAATATTGAGATGTCCACAATTGCGGAAGTCCACGAACCTGCGTAGCCGCAGGAGATTGAGCACGTTGGATCCGTACCCGGCCACCACCACGATCAGGCCGTATATCGCGTAGTCGCCGCGCTGCCGTACAAAAGCGAACATGAGCACCAATGCCAGCAGTTTGAAACATACGCTACGCACGGTGATGTATTCGTATTGTTCCAACGCCTGATAGAACCATTCCACACCGAACGAGGAAAGCCAGATGGCCAAGCCGAAAAGCGCGAACAGCCCGAATTGCGCGTTCATTTTCGGTACGGTGAACAGGCACGCCAGGTAGACCGCGAACACCATGGTGGTGGAGCATGCCAGAATAACCAGCAATTCCAGCACCGTACGCGATAGTTCCGCGCGGTCGTCGCGTACGCGAGCGCAGACGCGCACTCCGTAGTAGGTAACGCCCAGGAGGGCCACCAGCGAAAAGTATGAGGCCACGGATTGAGCGAACGCCACATGCCCGGTGCCACCGGTGGAAAGCACGCGCGACACGTATGGCACGGTGATGAGCGGGAAGATCACTGACGACGTGGTGACGATCATGTTCATCAGCACGTTGAATTTCACGGATCGAATGCGCACGTCGGTTGGATGCTTGGCCGGCTTGCTGGACGGCTGCCCGACCGGCTTGGTCGGCTGACGTTCAGGCATAAAGCACCACCCGCTTGGCGAAGGCGCGTTTGCGTATGCGCACGGAGTTCACGAAGAATATCAGCACCACCCAAATAATGATGTTTCTGAGCATGATCTGGTTGAACATGGTTGACATCCAACGGTTGGAGAAAAAGCTGAACGCACAGCAATAGCCGATGGCACCGTACAGCATCATCGATATGGGAATGCCCGCCTTGCCGTATTGCAATGCGAAAACCGCGCTTTCATAGCAAAGCTGAGAAAGTGCGGCGATCAGCACGATGGCAAGCATCGCACCCGCGATGCCCCAGTCGAAAATGAATGCGTAATATGTGGTGAATACGTTGCCAAGACTGCGCTCGCCATACCGTTGGAAGGGTTGCCATTGCATCCAGTCAAGCACGGTTTTGCCGAATATCTGGGGGAACGAGGCCCGGGTGGAAGCCAATGTCATGTCTCCCCATTGCGTGGATTTGACCGCCAACGAAGGCGACATGGAGTTCGTGAGATACGCGTCTAGGTTTTTTATCGGCGCTCCAATGTAGATGGACAGGTATTCGTACATGGTCGAGTCGCCCGCCTTGCGTCCCATCAGCGACAGCAGTGGCTTGAACGAAGCCAATCCCACGAGCGCGATGGCCACGAATTTCAACACAGTGCGGAAGCCGAGCCGCATGCCTTTCCAACGGTTGTTCTGCCTGCGGAACAACGCCCAGTATGTCCATGCGGCAACGCCAAGCTGAATGAGGCTATTGCGTCCGCCGGAAATCAACGTCATCGGAACGGCCGCCAACACATTGATGACCGCAAGATAATCGTTGCGCAACGAACGGACCACCACGCTGCGCATGGCGAGAAACAGCCACGCATAGGCCATGGCGTTGGTCGCCAGATGCAGTAGCGAGGGAATTCCAGAGAGGGCCACGCCTTTGGTGCTGAATTTGTTGAGTTTGTCATACAAGCCGATGGCTTTGTTCAGAGAGCCGTCTCCCCCGTAGGGCAGTGTCAATGAGATTATCTGCCGTGACACGATCAGCAATGCCAAACCGGTGAACAGCAGGCCGCCAACGTACACCCACATCGGCAGAACGATATCTTGCGGCTCACCGTATTCCCGATGTGCTGTCCGATGTCCGACGCAGCTGCGGAAAAACACCTTCACACCGTAAGCCGTCAATGCGAATGCGAACGTGCCGAATCCAACCACGAAGCAGGTTTGCATCGACAGGTCGAAATCCCAGGTCCGGTAATTGGTGAGTCCATTGAATACCGCGAGCGTGAATCCGACCACGAATAGTATGGATGGTTCCGCGAAATCCCCGCGATATGCCACTATCAGCAGCACCAGCAATGCCAGCAATGTCAAGAACAGTATGGTCGAGGTCATCTCATCACCATGCCTAATGTGATGCGATTTCCGGATGCCGTCGCTTGTACAGCGCGTACATCATGCCGTACAGCGTCGGAGAGGTGGCCAGGAGTTTCCATTGCAGCAGTTGACTTTTCCCAATGATTCCCTTGCGTTCCACCATTGGCAGCAATTCGCGCAATTCCGTACGCGCATACCGTTCGAATTGCGCCCATTGCTTGCGTTGATGCGCGAGCATGATGCGATTGCAGGTACCGACAATGGATTCGAGATGCCCATATGCGGCATATGCTTCAACATGCGGATATTTGGTTCGCACCAAGTCGAGCATGGCTCCGGTGGATTGTGCGAATTTGTCGGTGATGCCATGCGACTGACTGTTTTCCGACATTCTGTAACGGTACAGCGGCGTGGAATCGTATACGATGCGATCCGCCTTGTCGAGCAGCTGGTAGGTGACCGGCGAATCTTCCGCATAGACGGCGTCGAGCGGGTAGCGCAGGTTATCGAAGAGTTCTTTTTTGGCGAGTTTGTCCCACGCGGTCACATAAAAGTAGCCATGCTGATTCACATAGGCGAATGCTTCCTGCGAGGTCATGACGATTTTCTTGTCGGGAAAAGCGTTGCAGTAGGTGCTGCCGTCAGGGTTTTCCCGTTCGTACGAGATGATCGACAGGTCGGCGTCGGATTCCTGCAGATTGTGCAGCAACGTGCCGAACATATCGGGAAGCACGTAATCGTCGGAATCCACGAATCCGATGTATTCGCCTTTGGCAAGGTCGAGCCCGGTGTTGCGGGCCGCCGCCAAGCCGGCATTGCATTGGCGCACCGCACGAATGCGGTTGTCACGATTCGCCCAAGCATTGCACTGTTCGCCGGAGGAATCGGTGGATCCGTCGTCGACCAGTATGATTTCCAATCGTTCGTAGGTTTGCCCGATAAGACTTTCCACGCATTGGTCGAGATACCGTTCCACGTTGTAGACCGGCACTATCACGCTGATGAGGGGTTGGGTCGAAACTGCCATAAGACCTGTTTTCAGCAGCTTTTCACGTACTTTTTGCCTACGAATTTCGCCATAAGGAAACCGGACCCCTTTTTGATCCAGTCCACTGGTTCGGGGCTGATGATAGGCATTTCGACGTACGGGTAATGGTTGGTTTCCAGCCATACATCGAAGAGGATTTCGCTGATGCGTCCGGGAAATCGCATTTCGAAGACGCTGTATGAGCTTGAATCGATATGCTTGGCCAGTTCTCCGATGATGGGAAACATCCACGAGCAGTATTCGTTGATGAGGTCTTTGCGCATCACGAACATGTTGAACAGGTGCGCCGAGGTTTTGTTCATTTGCGCGTCGAATGCGTCGAGGTAGTCGGAATTGGTTTGCGCGATAATGCTTCGTGTCGCATCGAGCTGGCCTTCCTGCATGGTGTGCTCGTAATGTGAATATACGGTTTCGATATAGTAGTTGCGTCGTTCCGGCACAATGATTTCGCACGTATCGAGCAGACGCGCATAGTCTTGTTTTCCTGCGATGCAGCTGAAGCGTTCGTTTTCGTCTCCGTGGCGTTTCGCACTGTCATTTTTGGCAAAATGACGGCGGTAGTGCACCAATCCCTGATAGTCGGCATCGCAGTTTTTCCACATCCAATACAGTCCGGTCAGTTCGGAATATTGTGCGTTCAACTGCGAAATATTATCGCCGGTGTTGTCGCACGTCATACCCAAATCGACGTTCGGATGCAACGCCCTACCGACCTGCAACGGCATATATACGCCGTCGATCGGCATACGGTACGCCTTATGCGTGGCCACGGCCACCGTGATGTCGGAGTCCGCCATCACTGTCATCCCTTCTATACCGGACGCGCACTACTGCCAAAGCACGCCCTTATACTTCACCCTCCCCCTTGTCTGGAGGGTACAGCATACGTTTTCATTTTATCTCAACAGTTCATCTAGATTTCACCAAACGTCAGACACTCCCGTTTTACAAACCCCATTTTTCAAGCTTTTTCAAGATTATTTTACAAATTATCATGTTTTGCAAGAGATTGCAGACGTTTGCATACACGACGTGAAAACGAACTGATTTAAAGCTTTAATCACACCCCACACACGCCATCCAACACCCCCGATATGGCAATTTCAGGATCGCCTCTTTCATAAATATTGAAAATCTCGTCACAACTGTTTCATTACTACTTCGGCGTTTCGCTGCCATCATGTTGGGATTACAAGAAAAAACGTTTGCAGATCATTGCAAACGATTATGAAAAACAGGGCGCACGACTCCAATATCACATATTGAAATCGCACGCCCCTGAGATCTACCGGTCAGACCGGTGGATGTATGGCTTTATGAAATCCGTTTGATTCCTTATTTGACGGTGATGGTGATGGTTGCGGTCTTGCCCGCGGCCTTCACATTCACCTTTGCGGTTCCCGTCTCGACGCCGTACACGACACCGGTTCCGGAAACCGCCACTGCCGCGCCGTCGCTCCACCACATGTCGGGATCACCCGTGGCGCCCTTCACGGAGAGGTTCGCGAGCTGGCCCTTCTGGATGGTGAGCTTGCCGTTCGAGACGCCGTCACCGGTGATTGCGAACGTTACCGGCACGGTGCCGTCCTCGTTCACGGTGTTCACATCCCAGGCCACGCCGACGGTCTTGGCCTTGTCGGCGGTGGTCTTGCGGTCGGTGGACGGATCCCACGTGGTCTTGCCGTCAGCGGAAACCTTGATCAGGCGGAAGGTCATGGACTTGCCGGTCTTCACGTTCGCGGTGCCGGAGTAGACGCCGTCGGCTCCCGTGGCGGTCAGGCGGATGCCGGAGGCGCGGGTCCAGGTCTTGCCGTCCTGACCCCAGTCGCCTACCGCGTACAGGCTTTCGCCGCTCTTCAAGTCGGCGGCCGCGTTGATGGTCACGTCCACGCTTTGCGAAACCTGGCGCTCATCCCACTTGAGGGTGAGGGTCTTGGCCTTGTCGGCGGTGGTCTTGCGGTCGGTGGACGGATCCCACGTGGTCTTGCCGTCAGCGGAAACCTTGATCAGGCGCATGGTCATGGACTGGCCCTTGGCCACGGTCGCGGTTCCGGTCAGTTCGCCGCCCACGGTAGTGAGCTCGACGCCACCGGCGCGGTTCCAGGTCTTGCCCTTGCCTTGGCCCCAGTCACCGACCACGTAGGCCCTCTCGCCGGACTTCAGGTCAACGCCGGTCGCCTTGAACGTGATCTGCACATTCTTGTCGTCGTCAGGAGGCACCACCACGGTGCAATCCACGGCCTTCAACGAAGCAGACGAACCATCCCACGTTACGGTGCCGCCGTTGTAGTCGATGCCCGGCTGCCGGGAGCCCGGATACTGCTGGCTGCCACCGTCGTTGAAAATCACCTTCGCGCCGGACGCGAGCGAATCAGGCACCTCGTACTGGTAACCGGTCTGGTCGCAGTTGTCGGCAGCCACCATCTCGACGCCCGGCCAGGCCGCGTTGTTCTTCGCGGTCGCTCCGTCGCCGGTGTACACGTACGCGTACATCTTGCTCCAACCGGAAGGCTTGGTCGCATAGATGGTGTTCTTCGCCACCGGCGGTGTCGGAAGCGTGCCGGTCACCGTAACGGTGATCGAATCGCTCTGGGAACCGGACTTTGCGGTGATGGTCGTGGTACCGGCCTTCTTCGGCGTGACCGTACCGTTGGCGGAAACCGTGGCGACGGCCGTGTTGGAGGAGCTCCAGCTCACGGACGAACCAGCCGGATCGGTGGTGGCGGTCAGCTTTTTCGCAACGGCGCCATTGGAAAGATCAGTGGTGTAGCTGCCACCGTTGATCTTCACGCTGGTCACCGGAGTCGGATCTTCATGGCCACCGATGTTGGCCATGGCAACGGTGAACGTGTCTTCGTCGGACTTCTCGTAGGAGTTGTTGACCTGAGAGGAGGTGTCCGGCAGATCGGCATTGTCGTTCATCGCCATGTCATACGGCAGCGAATCCATTGCGGAAAGGCCGAAGGTGGCTGCCAGTTCAACGCCGAGACCGTACTTTTCGATATGGTCCGCGGTGGTGCCGAGTTCGCTCAGCGGAATGGCGATCTCGTAGTGATCGTCCATGCCTGCGGAGTTGTGGCCCAGATCGTTGAAGTTGACCCACTGTGCGGAGCCTTCCTTGTCGGCGCTCATGTCGCCGACCACTCGACCGTTGCTTTCACCCCAGCCGCCGTTGATGCCGATCACCTGGCTGCTCAGGATGCCGTTGCCGTAACCGAACTTGACGCCGGAAGCCTTGGTGTTGGTCTTGGCGTTGGCTGCCGGACCATATTCGGCGTTGGAATCAAGACCTGTAGCGTCGCCCTTGTAGATCCACGGACCGTTGGAACCGTTGGTGGAAATCGTCACGACCTTGTTGACGTTCTGCTCACCGCTCCACTTGATGCCAGAAGCCCACAGGGTTCCGCCGGTGGAAAGTCCGCCGTCCTTGCCCACTCGGGTGCTTTCGTCCTTCGTGTCGATGGCGATGTGGAACGGCAGATTCTGCGTCTGCCACAGGTGGCCTTGGCTGAGCGGATAATCGTCGCCGGTGTCGACCACGTCTTGCACGTTGGTCATTTCCCACATGAGGTACAGATTGTCGTCATCGTAGGCACCATACAGTGCATACAGATCGATCGGCACCTCATACATGGAATTCGGTCGGTAGACGCGCGGATCGTCGTTGGCTGCGCCCTGTGCGATCAGCATGGAGCTGTCCCAATCGGAGATGCTCGCGCCTTTTCCGGCATTGAAGCTGATGGTTTTCTTCACGCCGAAGCCGACTTTGTTCGTGCCATATCGCGAGGCGAGGTTCTGTTTGGCGACTTCCGTCTTGGTCACCGTGGTTTTTCCGGCGAGTTTGGATCCGTCTTCCGTGCTTGTGCCGGTCACGGTCACGGTTACGGACTCGCCCACGGAGATGGAGCTGCCCACGGTGATGACGTCACCGTTCTTGAAGGTGCCGGACTTGCCTTCGGAGGTCGTGTACTTGAGGTTTTCGGCCTTGCTTGCGCGCAGGGTCACGTCAACGCTGCTTCCGCTGAATGTTGCGGAAGACGGTTCCGCGGAAACGTACGGCTTGGCTTCGGCCTTCAGATAGTAGGCGCTGACCGCGTTGCCCTTGGCGGTGCCGGAGGTGATCTTGCCGCCGGAAACGGTGATGCTTCCGCCGTTGACTTCATCCGGATACACGCCGTCGTCAAGGTTGGTGCTCATGCCGACGAGGCTCTGGTCGCCGCCCATGTTGGCGATTACCACGCCATCGTTGGCGGTGCCGTCCTTGGTGAAGCGTTCGATCATCAGGCAGGACTTGTTGGCGTTGTTCTGATCGGCGCCGCAGTTCTGCAGATATTCGCTCTTGCCGTCCATGGCGTTACGGAAGTGGTTGACGGCCACGACCGACTTGTTCTTCCACATGTCGTCGCCCGCATCACCCAGCTGGGACTGCTCGGCGAATTGTGCATTGGTTCCGCCAGAGCCGACCGGACGGTTGAAGTACAGCGGTGCGCCGGCCTTGCGGGAGCCCACGATCGCCCAGCCGAATACGATCTGATCATTGGTCAGATACGTGGATTCCTTGTCGCCATTGGCATAGTTGTCATGCGACTCCACCCAAGTGACGAGCTGGTCTTCCTTGGCGCCGCCGGTATCGATGTTCTGCACCATCTTGGTGCTCAGATTGCCTGAGCTGATGGCCGCGCGCACGGACTTGCCATAGTTGGATGCGGTGTTGCCGCCGCCGTCGGAGGAATTGTTGGCGAACAGGTCCGCATAGGCCTTGTAGTCGAGGCCGGAATCGCCCTGCAGCACTTCACCGTACTGGAACTGCGAACCATTGTTCAAAATGGTGTTCCAATAGTTGGAGGTCTTGTTGTCGAACACTTCGGTCGGCAGTTCGACGTGCTTGGCGGCATCGAAGCGGAAGCCGTCAACGCCGTCCGCGACTGCGGTCTTCAGGAAGTCCTGCATGCGGTCGGCCACATACTGGTTCTGCGTGTTCAGGTCCCACAGGCCAAGCAGGTGGCACTGGGTCACATCGCGGCGGCTGGAATAGTTGATCTGGTCGCCGTCGTTACCGCCGCAGTTGGAACGGGAGTGGAAGTAGTCTTTGTTCTGCCAATCGGAGTCGATGGCGCTCCAGTCGGAGGTGAAGTGGTTGGCTACCACGTCTACGATTACGCGCACGCCGTACTTGTGTGCAGTGGCGGTCATTTCCTTCAGATCGTCTTCGCTGCCGACCACGAAGTTGCCGATGGAGGTGTTCGCCGGCTGGTACACGTAATACCAGTTTTCGGTGAACTTCTTGCCGTTGGCGGCGACTTCCTTGATTTTGCTCATCGGCTCGGTTTGCACGGAGGTGTAGCCGGCCGCGGCGATTTCAGGCATATGTTCGGTGATGGTTTTGAACGACCACATCCACGCATGCAGGATGGCGCCGTTCTTCATGCTCTCGGTCAGGCCGTACTGTTCGCGGGCCTGCTCGAACGTGGCATTGCCGACCGTATCCTGGTAGCTGTCACGGTCCGAGGCGAGTGCGGTGGAGGCCACGCCCATGCCGCCCAGCATGGTGGCGACGGCCGCGACTCCGGCGGCGGCTTTCTTCCACGTTTTGATGGTGCGGGCCTTGCGGGCCGCCTGCCTGCGCTCGACGCGGGTCATCGGTTCGGATGGACCCCCGTCTTGCGGGGGCTGTTGCTTAGTGAATACGTGCGCAATACCTGCGAACGTACGCGAACTTATTCGCACTTTGACCTCCTGCTTCCTTGCATCTTTCCTTTGAAAACGTTTGCTCCTTAGCGAACGTAATCCTTAAAATATCACAAATTTTTGGTGAAAAATGAGTGATTTTTAATGAAATCGACGATGAAAAATGATTGGTTTTTCTGCTTTTTTACAAACGCTTTCAGCAAGGTTGTCCCCCATCCTTCGACCCCCGATATACGACATGCCTCGAAACAGCCACATGCAAACGTTTCTGAAAATCGTTTCACCGCATGCACCCGTCAACAGCCTTTCCCCCGCTTCTTCACCCCTCTTCAGGGCAACGGGTACAATACGAAATCGTCGGAAAACACGAAGAAATACGGTAGGAAAGGACAGACCCGTGACCTTTAACCGCTACATCCTCTTCCGCATGGTCGCTGAATTTGTGGGAGCCATCGCCTGCGCCATCCAAATGTTCCAGCATCACACGTGGCCGGGCATCATCACCATGGGCGTGTTCGCGCTGGTGTGGGCCATAGGCGAGATCTGGCTGAGCACGGTGTACAACCGCGCGCACCCCCGCCGCGACGAGCTGTCCGACGAGCATCAGGCGACGGCCATCCGTTTCACGTTCTTCGTGCTTGTGGTGGCGCTGGTGGTGTTGGGCTTCGCGGGCATGATCGCCACACTGTTCAGGCATGCGCCGTTCACCGTTCCCGCCATGGCGTTGCCGACGTTGGGCATGCTGGCGCTGGCCATCGCCGACGCCCGCTACCTGTGGCTTGAGCATGAGGGCGGGAACACCGATGAAGACTAGTTTGAAGTTCAAACGTATGGAACGCGGCTTGAAACAGGCCGATCTTGCCGACTTGGTGAACGTGCGCCGCGAGACGATAGGACGCCTCGAACAGGGGCAGTATTGCCCGTCGCTACGCCTTGCCATGGATCTTGCAAAAGCGCTTGATACCACGGTTGAAGACCTGTTCAGTTTTGACGACGAAGAGTGACGCTTCGGCGTGTTGCGTTTGTAAATTCTTATCAAAATGGCGATTTTCCAACGAAAAATCGCCATTTTTCATATTCGGGGGCATGTGCGAACGTCGTCACATGGTGTGACAACGCCGTCACATATGTGCGATTCACCTCACATCCCCCGAGAGCGCGGTTCTCAACGGGGGCGTATAGTCAAGGTCGTAGCGGGAAACCACTACGGCAAACCGCTGAAATGTACGTTATATTTAGAGAGGAATCACGATTATGAAGAAGAAGATCGTCGCAATTCTCGCCACCATCGCCGCCGTGTTCGGCTTTGGCTTTGCCGCTAACACCGCTATGGCTTATGGCGCGACCGGCACCGTTTCCGGCAACGTCGCCACCTTCACGTTTACGGGACTGACTCCGGGCCAGCGCTACGTGGTGTCCTACGATGACACCACCGTCGAGAACGTCACCCTGGCTGCCACCAAGTACTCCAACGCTGCCCCGGCCCATGAGGATGGCACCCTGACCGCCACCTACACCTTCAAGTCTGGCTTTGCTGGCACCATCGCATCTTCCATCTATGCAGTCGATGGGGCAGACAAGCCGACCGGCGCCGCTCTCGCTTCCGCCTCCGTGACCGTCGCCGCTACCGGCGAAGGCACCGCCAAGAAGAACGAGACCGCTTCCACCGGTGCTGCTATCGCTCCGTACGTTGTGGCCGTCGTGCTGCTGGCTGCCGCCGGCATCTCCCTGGTTGCCGTTCGCAAGAGCTCTGCTCGCTGAACAATAACCAAGTAGATACACACCATATCTATGTTTCATGAAGGGGCTTGGGTTTTCCCAAGTCCCTTCATTTATTCGAAAACAAGCATCGTAAAACCGATTGTTTTCTTTTTTCAGGAAGAGATCATGAAAGTCCTGTTTATCTGCACCGGTAATATCTGCCGCTCTCCTATGGGAGAACTGCTCCTCCCCCAATTCATGCCCGATCTTGAATCCGACAGTGCGGGCACACGCGGGCTCGTTTCGCACGAAATCGCACCGAACAGCAAAAGGCTGCTCGACCAGCATGGCATCGATTCCAGCAGCTTCCGCGCGAAACGAGTCACCCCGCAAATCGCGCAGGGCAGCGATCTCATCCTCTGCTTCGAACACGAGCAGCGCAAGGAAATCGCGGTGATTGCACCAACCGCGGCCCGCAAAACCTTCCTCATCAACGATTTCGCCAACATGTGCGTCTACTGCAAGGAACAGGGGTACATGGAGGGTAATACCCGGCAGGAAAAACTCGAATCGGTAATCGACAACGCAAGCATGATCCGACCGATGATCCCCGATACCAACAATGTGGAGGATCCGATCGGCAAGGACTTCGCCGTATATCAGGCAGCGTACAACGAAATCTGCAAGGCTTTGCAGACCATAGCAAGCGCCACTGCCTGAAAACGTTGAAATATCAACGAACCAAGCTAGAAAGGGTGCCAACCTCCCTCCATGGGGGTGCTCTTTGCTAGTATGGAACCTGATCAATATGATGTGACAAATGTCGAGGGGAAACATGGCTGCAGCAGAAAGCAACGTGCCAGCAACCAATCAGGTGGTCGTCGAATCCAATGATACGGAAGACGACGGCATCACCTTGATGGATTTGTTCCGTATAGTCCATAAGCATCTTCTGGTGGGCATCATCACGTTCGTGGTGGTTTTCGCAGCGGTGTGCGCATACACATTCCTGGCACCCCCGAAGTATTCCGCGACCGCGCAGGTGTTCGCCACCTACAGTGATTCGTCGGTGCAAGACAACAATATTTCCAACATCAACAGCGCCAGCACGTATATCACCAACCAGATTCAGTCGTATCCGACGCTGGCCACCACGGAATCCGTGCTGAAGCCGGTTATCGACGATCTTGGCCTCGACACCACCGTCGCGAATCTGGCCGGGCAGCTGACCGTCACGAACCCGACGAACACCGCGTTCGTGAACATCACCGCCGAAACGGGAGACGCGAAGCAGGCTTCCGACATTGCCAACAGCGTGGCGGAATCCCTGAGCAATGTGGTGGAGAAGTCGCTGTATGCCTCCGGCAAGGAGTCGCCGGTGAAGCTTTCCGTGGTGCAGCGCGCTGCGGAGCCGATCTCCCCCAGCTCCCCGAAGGTGGCATTGTACTTGGCCGTCGGCTTGGTGGCAGGCCTGATTCTCGGCGTGTTCGCTACCCTGATCCGCGATCTTATGGCAACCCGCGTGGAGGAAGCCAGCGATCTGCAAGACATTATCAACGCGCCGATCATGGGCCGCATCCCCACCGACGAAAGCCTGCAGAGCAACAAGCCGATCATCGTGTCGAACCCGGCCGGCCGTATCGCTGAGGAATTCCGCCGTATTCGCACCAACCTTTCCTTCACATCGAAGGTTGAAGGCAGCGATGCGCGCATGATCGTCATCTCCTCCGTCGGACCTTCCGAAGGTAAGACCACTGTTTCCGTGAACGTGGCGGCCGCCCTTGCCGAAAACGGCGCCAAAGTGCTGCTGATCGACGCCGATTTGCGTCACCCGTCCGTAGCCGAACGACTTAGCTTGGAAGGCGGCGCCGGCCTAACGCACGTGCTTTCCGGCCAGGCCACCGTGAAGGATGTGGTGCAGCGCTATTGGAAGCCGAACCTGCATATTCTGCCGGCTGGTCCGAAGCCGCCGAACGCTTCCATGCTGCTGAACTCGAAGACCATGACCGAATTGCTCGACGCGGCTTTGCAGACTTACGATTACGTGATCATCGACACTTCCCCGATGGTGGTGGCCAATGATGCCACTGTCTTCGGCTCGAAGAGCGACGGTATCGTGCTCGTTTCCGGTCGCGACGTGACCATGAAGCGCGATCTGAAAGACATCGCCGTACAGCTTGACAACCTCAATGTGCCGGTGGTGGGCTTCGTATTCAACCTCGAAAAGGAACGCAAGTCTTCCACGAACGGCAATTACTACTATTACTACTATTACGACGAGGATGGCAAGAAGAGCAAGCACGCTCATAAGAACAGCCGCAAGAAGTCCAAGCACAACTAAGCTGCTGGGCTTCAGGGTTTCCGCCCTCTATCGCGAGTCGGAAACCAGTCTAAGTAACCGAAAAGGGGTTGCAGCAAATCGTTAAGATTCGCTGCAACCCCTTTTCCATGCCCAAATTTTTTGCCTTCAGCCGGCTGGCCCGCAACTTCGCATCAGCTGCGGAGGAGGATTTCCTCCAGGGCGCCGATCACCGCATCGGGCATGCCGGAGGTGACAAACAGCTCGTTGCTGAAACGGGGCGCGGTATCGAAGGTGCGCAGAGCCCCGAGCGCACGCACTCCTTGCTCACGAATCGCCTGCATCGCATGCTCTTTGGAAATGTACGGCATTTGCGCATGCAAGAGCACGTCAAGCACGTCCTGTTCGACTGAATTCTCAGCAATCTGCAGTCCGTCTGCAATCGTAACGTTCAAGCATGCAGTAGACGGTACGTCGCGCACAACGACCGACAGACTCAACGTCTGCTGATCGTATGTAATTTCTGCAGTATTGCAAGCTTTACCGCCAATTTCGATACGAACGTTCTGCGTGTCTGGCTGTGCAACTCCACGGAACACAATCTCCCAGTTACGCTGTGCCGGAATGGCTTCAGCACAGCCTTCCACCGGACTGATGGTGAACTGCGTGGCATTGTCCGTATTCTTCCAGTCAAGGCTCATGCGCGTATCGGCAACATGAGTTTGGCCATCGCAAGACTCGGCAGATGCAGAACCGGAAGCAGCAGAGGCCACAGAACCATCGTCTTCCTTGAGTGTGAACGAACCGTTCGCACCGGGGAACACCAGCACCTGCAGGGACTCCGGATTGCCCAGATCATTCACCTTATTGCCCTCGCCAAGCTGCTGCAACGGCACGATACCGCCAGCCTTGGCAAACACCGGCATACGGTCGATCGCACGCCACACTTCCAAACGACGCCCGGACTCTCCTGCCGAAACGTAACGGCGACCATCGAAGAAGTCATACCATTCACCTTGTGGCAGCCATGCTTCCGTGCTACCCAGCTGCGCGGAATCGTCATTGTCAGAAACAATTGGTGCAACCAGCAGCTCAGTGCCGAAGCGGAATTCATCCGGCACCTCGTACGCCTGCGGATTGTTCGGATCCGCCCAATACATCGGCTCCACCAATGGCATGCCCTCGAACGCGGCGCGATAGTTCATGGTGTACAGGTACGGCAGCATCATATGGCGCAGTCGCAGCGAACCCACCATGGAATCGCGCACTTCCGCGGAGAAGTTCCACGGCTCCTTGCCCATGAACTGCGAATTGCTGGAATGCAGGCGATTGATCGGGCTGAACGTGCCAAGCTGGTACCAACGGGCTTCCAAATGCTCGTTACGATAGCCACACATATGACCGCCAATATCGTGACTCCACCATCCGTAGCCGATATTCGACGCGGTAGCAGTGAAATACGGCTGGAACTGCAAGGATTCCCACGTAACAATGGTGTCTCCCGAGAAGCCGACCGGATAGCGGTGCGAACCCGGGCCAGCATACCGCGAGAAGGTGAGCGGCCAACGGTTGTTGCGTTCCGTGCAACTCACGTTGCGATCGGATTGCTCGACATGCATTTCATGCTCATCGCGAGCGCCCGGCTCGGCGCACTTTTCGCATTCGCAGTTCTCATTTACATTGCGTTCGGAAGAAGTCTCGTAGCGCCCGGAATCCAGGTAGTGCAAGTGGTTGAGCACCCACAGCGGGTCAAGTCCGGGCTGGCGGGTCACGCCGCCTTGCTGCCAGTCGAGCCACCAGAAGTCAACGCCTTCGGCTTCCATACGATGATGCATGTCGAAGTAGGCGCTTACGAAATCCGGATTCGTGAGGTCGAATTCCACTGCCTCTTCGGTTGCGGGATCAATGCCGACGCGCTTGGCCACCGCCTCATAGTCGTCTTCGAACGCGCGCACGCCGTCTCGCGGATGCACGTTCAACGTGGCTTTCAGGCCGCGCTCGTGCAAGTCGCGCAAGAACGCCTCATGATCGGGAAACAGCTGCTTATCCCACGAATAGCCGGTCCAACCGGAACCGTATTTCGGATCGACATCGTCCACGCGGTGCCAGTCCATGTCGATCACGGATGTGGTGAATGGAATGCCTTCGCGCTTGAACCGGTCCATGAGCTGCAGGTATTCGTCTTGCGTGTAGCGGTAGTAGCGGCTCCACCAGTTGCCGAGTGCGAAGCGCGGCAGCAGAGGCGTTGGTCCGGCCAGCTTGTAGAAGTCTTGCACCGCTTCGGTGTAGCGGCGGCCATAGCCGAAGAAGTAGAAGTCGGTTTCCGCGTGATCGCGTGGCATAACCCAAGCCCCCAGCGGATTCGGTTTGCCGTTCACTTCGTATGCTTCCACGATCACGTTCGCGGCGGAATCATCGAGTACCGCCCATCCGTCTCGCGAAATCACACCATCGTCCAGAGGAATTTCGCCGTTCGCCTCGTCGAGCGTGCGCGCGGTGCCTTTAAGATTATGCTTCGGCTCGTCGCCGTAATGCCACGTATTGAACTGGGTGTCGGCCACGCCCTTGACGACTACGCTCAAGCCTTCTTTGCTGAATGGCTTGCCATCGTACGTCACATACAGCGCGGGGGTGTCAACAATGAGCAGTCCGTCGCGATGCGTCACCGTGAATTGCGGGTCGGCGCCAAAATCGCGGTTGACCACCATTTGCGTGAGATTGTCCTCAAATTCGCCGGAATCAGACCATTCGAAACGGATCAGCGATTCCGTTAGAATGCCAATCCTCCAATGATCCCCTTGTAAAACCGACGATTCTCGCATTTTCGGACGTGCCTTGCGCACATAGTCGACGAATACCGTGCCGGTTGCGTTATCTAATGCGTTGTTTGCCATGCTACTCCTGCCTTACTTGCCACTGCCCGTCGCAATACCTGCGATGAACTGCTTCTGGAAAATCATATACACAATGATCACTGGAACAATTGCCAACGAAGTCGCTGCGAACAATCCGCCGTAATCGGTGCCGTATTGTCCGTTGAAGGCCTTCAGACCGACAGCGAGCAGCTGCTTGTGTTCGTCAGTGATCATCAAGAATGGCCACAGGTAGTCTTCCCAATTCCACAGGAAGGTGAAGATGGCGAGCGCCGCGATGGTGTTATGGCTCATTGGCAGAATGATGCTATGGAAGATTCTGGTTTCGGATGCGCCATCGAGTTTCGCCGCTTCAATGAGTTCGTCAGAAATTCCCGAGATGGATTGGCGGAACAGGAAGATACCGAATGCGCTGATCATGCCAGGAAGCACGAGCGACGTGTAGGTGTCTTGCAGACCCCAGTTGGTGAACATTTCGTATTGCGGAATGATGGTCACTGCCCAAGGAATCATCATGGTGCTCATAACGATGCCGAAAAGCAGGTTGCGACCACGGAATCGCATTTTAGAGAACACGTAACCAAGCACTGCACTTGTGTAGATTGCAATACCGGTTTTCAGTACTGCTACGATCAGCGAGTTTGCGAACAATCGCAAGAAATTGAACTTTTCTTGGATGCTCACATAATTGTCAATCGTGGATGGCTTAGGGAATAATCCTCCGGTCACTTTGACGATTTCGCTATTTGGCGCGAATGATGAAATGAACATCCAAACAAATGGAACAATGGTGATGATGGCGGCGATGAAGAGCAGAATCGTAAGAATGATGCCGCCAATTTTACGTGATTTCATGCCAGTTCCTCCGAATCTCCAGAAACCTTGAACATGATGAGGGTGAGCACACCAGTGAACAGGAAGAGCACAACTGCCTGAGCTGACGCGACGCCGAAGTTGTATTTCTGGAATGCCTGATCAAAGATGAGATAGCTGATGGTGTAGGTTGACGTGCCCGGACCGCCTTCGGTCATGACGAGAATCTGCACGTATGCCTGCAGGTAGCTGATCAGTGACGTGATGACAATGAACAAGGTGGTTGATTTAAGCAACGGCAGGGTGATTTTGAAGAAAATCTGCACTGAGTTGGCACCGTCGATGGCGGCCGCCTCGTACACGTCTCGAGGAAGATTCATGAGACCGGCCAAATATAGAACGGTCGCGTAGCCGAAATCCTTCCAAATGGTCATGATGATGACTGCCGGCATGGCCCATTTGGTGTCGTGCAGCCAGTTGATGTCGAGTCCTGTGATTTTGTTTACCATGCCGAACTGCGGGTCGAACATCCACATCCACACGAAAGAAACTGCCACGAGCGGAGTGATAGTCGGCATGTAGAACAGACCTCGGAGGGTGTCTTTGCATTTGACGAGTTTGGCGCTGAGCAGCAGGGCCAAGCCGAGACCAAGCACAATGCGGAAGAGTGTGGAAACACCTGCGAATACCGCCGTGTTCCCCATGGAAGTCCAGAAAAGTTTGTCTGTGAGGATCTGTTTGAAGTTGTCGAGTCCGACCCAATCATAAGTGCCAATCAGAGGATTCCAGTTATGCAAACTGCCCGCGAAGGCTTTAAAAATTGGGTAGGCCAGGAAAATGGCGAAATAGACCACCAAGAAGACAACAGCCATGTTGCGTAGGGTGAAAATTCTCGATACCAGAGATTCACCATTTTTGTTTTTCATTGAATCTCGCCTCTCTGTGAGCCGATTCGACCGTTTTGTTACGCAATACAGAGTGTCAGATCGAATCGAATAAGAAGATTGAACGTATCTCGTAGATAAAAGGCAGCCGCGGCGCGGAAGAAGAATCGTACCGCGACTGCCCGGATTGGAAAAGGGATTGGAAAGGATATATCGGTATTACTTATGTTCGTCGAAGTAAGCGTACTTGCTTTCCATTGACGTGAAGTCAGAGCTCTTCATGTCGGTATCCATCTGACCCTGGGCCTCCTTGAGAGCCTTATCGATGGACATGCCGTTCTGGAAGACGTTCTGGAAAGCAGTGGTGCCGCTGGATTCAACGGTGGATGGTGCCGGTCCCGGCCAGATCAGTCGGTCTACGCGTGGCTGGATGGCGGCCATGACCGGCTTGGAGAGAATGTCCTTGTCGTTCTGCAGCGAGGTCTTGGCTGGGAAGGAGTTCAGTTCGGATACCGCTTCACGAATGTAATCATCGTTGGCGAGCAGGTACTTGATGAAGTCCTGGGCAACGGCCTGCCGCTCCTTGCTCTGGTTCTTGTTGACGCCCGGAGTGGATTCGCCGTTGTAACGGTCGTATGCAAACGGAGTGTCTTCGGAGAAGGTTGGGGTGGCGAACACGCCGTAGTCAATATCTGGATACTTTTCTTTCAGCGTGCCTTCCATGTGGCCCCAAGCGTAGATCATCGCAGACTGACCGTTACCGAAGCTTTGGGTGTAATCGTTGCCGAAGTCAACGGATCCGACCTTGTACTTGTCATACAAATCCTTGAGGAACTGCATGTTTTCTTTGGTCACATCGTTGTTGTAGTTGGCTTTCTTGCCATCTTCGCTGAAGAGCAGTTCACCCTTCTGATAATTCAGACCTTGATAGATGGCGCTGTAGGCGTCGCCGTTGAAGTTGAAGCCGGCCTGCGTCATCTTGCTGCCGTCGGTTTTGGTGAGCTTTTGGGCGACCTGGATGAATTCGTCCCATGTGGTCGGAATGTCGGCGTCGGTGAGGCCCGCTTCGCTCCACAATGTCTTGTTGTAGTAGATGTTGCCGGTGTTGATCACGGAGTCGATGTACTTGACTTTGCCGTTCTCATCTTCATGTACGGATGCGGTGGAGTAGTCGGATTCCAAAGACTTGGTGTCGATATCGTAATCCGCTGCGTATGGACGAATCAACGCATCGTAAGAGTTGTGGATGTTGAAAACGGCCGGACCGTTTTTGCCTTTCAGAGCCAACGGCAGCTTGGTCCAATAATCATCCCATGAAACATTCACCGTTTTGATGGTGACGTTCGGATACGTCTTCGTGTAGGACTCAATCATCTTGTAGACAGGATCCGTGCCCTTGCTGCCCCAGCTCCAGTACTCGAGCTGGATTGGCTTGCCGTCGTTCACGAGATGATTGGGGTCGTAGGTGATGGTGTTGCCGATAACGTCAAGCCCTTTGTCGGCTTTCGTATCGGTTGTGCCGGACGCGGCATTGCTGTTCCCGCACGCAGCCAAGCCGACGATGCTCAAGGCCGCCACTGCCACTGCGATACCTTTGTTGATTTTCATATCTCTCCTTACGTCCTCGTAAGCCTTCATCCGCCCCTTGCGGACAAGCAATAGCATACGACAAGGGTTTCATATTGGCAATTCAAGGTTTTTTAAAATGTAAACGGTTTCATTTGAAACCCGTTTCATCTCACCGCTGTGAGCGTGCACATATTGTTTTTCATACGGCGTGTCATATCGCAACCCTTTTCATTCATCTTTCAACTTTGTAGCCATGCGGACGGTAATGATGGTAGGCTGAAACAAACAGTGGAAAACTTTCGGAGGCACCATGAAAGCGAGCATCGGCGATGTGGCACTGAAGGCAGGCGTATCGAACGCTACAGTCTCACGCACTTTCGCACACCCTGAACAGGTGTCAGAGGCAACACGGTTGAAAGTGCAGGCCGCAGCCGATGCGTTGAATTTCAGCGTTTCCAGATCGGCAGGAATTCTTAAATCCGGTAGAACCTATCGCATAGCATTATTGGTCGGCAGCGGCGTCATCGAATGGTTCACCGCCGAAATCATTGCCGGACTTAACGATGTTTTGCGTGACGCCGGGTACGATCTGGTCATCTACCCCATCGAGGGGTCGGAGGCGCGTGACGCATTCTTCGAGGAACTTCCCGTACGCAGCAACGCCGATGCCGTATTCGTTTCCTCATTTGGCATCAGCCCCGACGAGGTCAAACGTCTCGGAACCGCAAAAATTCCGATTATCGGTATCAATACCACCAGCGAAGGATTCGATGCAACTGTCGGTATCAACGACAAAGAAGGCATCAAACTCATCGTTCGGCATCTCGCCAAGCTGGGACATCGTAACCTGCTGTATTTATATGAAAGTTTTTCCTCCACATTGGGATTCAGCTCATTTAACCGTATTTCCGGATTCCAGGAAGCCTGCGATGCAATTGACGGACTGACCGCCCGCACACTGGCAGTGCAAAAAGGCGACAGCATTCTAGATGCGGCAATTTCCGAGATCATGGCGCAAGACAACCCACCCACCGCATTGTGTTTCCATCAGGACTCACAGGCAATTCCATTGTTCTTCCGCCTTCAACGCAGCGGCCTTTCCGTGCCTGGAGATATTTCCGTAACCGGATTTGACGACAGCACCTTCGCCAAAGAAGCTGAGCTAACCACCGTTCGACAGCGCCCATACGACATGGCCGTCGATGCGGCACAAAAGGCTCTGGCGCTCATCGAAGGACAACCCATCGAGGAACCATTCGAGACATTCCCCGTTCAGTTGCAAGTACGAAACTCAACCGCAAAACCACGCACCGCTCCCCTGCTGTAGGCCGCAGCGTGTACTCGTGTGAAATCACTTCGCGTAATACCCCACACCAACCGGTCTATCTGCGTTATGTATGGCAGATTTTGCTTTTCGTACGGAAACATCTCGCTTATATATGGCACGTCGCCTGCGAAAACAGCCACTTCGGGGGTGCGTTTTTGAGGTTTTCGCCGCATGTGTCTGCCATATGTAAGTGAGATGTCTCCGGTCAGGCCCCCGAATCTGCCATACATAGACGAGATGCGAGCCGCAGACAAGCCTCTTCGTCTTACCCCGGCGTTCAATGTACTTTTCTTCACACGCATGTACGTTTAATCGCCTCAAGCACCGATGCGAATCAAACTCACCAATGTTCGCACCGTCAACGGCATACGCCAAGACAGCAACGCGACTTAACCCAAACCGCCAACATCAGTAGTTTGGTAGATACTCGCGCGCATAGCCGTCCACACCTCCATTGGACGAGAGGAAACGTGGAATAGAGTCATTGCCTTTTGTCGACCATCATGACGACGCGCGCAAACAGATAACGCTAAACTTGTCTCATGTTGATTATTTGCTTAACCTAGCGAAGCGACAGAGCGAGAGCAGGTGATGTATGGTAACAATTTCTGACGTGGCGCACGCAGCCGGTGTTTCCAAGGCAACAGTCTCGTATGTACTATCGGGAGATCCTCGAATCACCCAAGCTACAACACTTAAGGTGCAACATGCGATTGACGAATTAGGCTATACGGTGAACCATGCAGCCCGCGCACTATCCGTAAGAAAAACCAAAACAATAGGTGTGGTCTCCCCCGCCTTTCACGGCAACTATCTGTCAGCCCTCTTTGGGCTGTACGTGTACCTGCTATCCGAAGAAGCGACAAAGAGAGGATACGACACCCTACTCATTGGCGAGAACGACGGCTTCGAGGCAATGCATGAAGCATGGTCGTCAAAGAAAGTGGATGGGTTCATCCTGATGGACGTCAAAGATGAGGATCCACGAGTCAGCTATGCCGCAAAAGAGCACATTCCGACCGTTGCATTCGGCTCGCCAAAGAACTCACACGGTTTGGATGCAGTGGATTCCGATTTCGCCAAGGCTGCATCATCAATCTTGAATTTCTTAGCCTCTGAAGGGCATAAAGAGGTGATTCTTATTCCATGGTCACACACAATATTTGATCAGGGTCTTGGCTACGCTTGGCGCTTTCTGGATTCAGCGATAGAGACCGCCAAACGTCTTGACCTGAAAATGCATGTCGAATATCCGAAAGACGACGATTCGGATCCTTCGCCCCTCATTGAGCATGCACTAGATACGCACACCAAAGCGACCGCTCTGATACTTCACAACGAGCCAGCAACAATCGTTGCCCCTCAGGTCTTGGCACGCAGGAATCTCCGAACACCGGATGACTTGCAGGTCGTAACCGTCTTCCCGAAACAGCTAGCAACATCAATGAAGATATCGTTCCCTGCAGTGCGTCCGGACATTACGCAACTATCAGAAGCCGCCGTGGGAACCCTTTTGCGTCGAATAAACAATCCGAAAGCCCCGACGGTCACCCGCTATCTTGATTATCCACTCACCCAAGAGCCCGAGTAACATCGCAGCTACGTAGATTACGCGCAGAAAACAACCACGAGATTCTACATTAGTTAAGTTCGTCGATTTGACTTTTCAAAGATCAGGGTTTATTATTTAACTTGTTTAACCGGTTCAACAGTTTGGGATTAAAACTTCCCAAACGCAATAAATTAATCATTCGGCGCATAGGTGCGCTGTTAATGAAAGGAAATACCAAATGATCGGTTCAAATATGAAGCGCGTGATAGCTTTAATCGCCGCAAGTGCCGCGGCAGTCAGTCTCGCCGCTTGCGGTAGCAACTCGAGTCAAGATTCCAAAACAATCGAATTCTGGGATCCATACCCTCAGAAGAACGATAGCAGCACATGGGCGAAATACGTTACCAATTGTGCTCCTGAGGGATACAACGTAAAACGCATCGGCTATGCGCAGTCAGACCTATTAAACAATCTCACAACAGCCGTCAAGGCCGGCAACGCACCTCAGATCGCCCTGATTGATAACCCAAAGATGCCTACCGCTGTCGACGCAGGACTTGTTACGGATATCGAAGCAGCGGGAGTCGACGTTTCAGGTTTCGACAAGAATATCGAAGGTCCCGGCATCATCGACGGCGTACAATATGGGGTTTCTTACGGCACTAACGCATTGGGCTTGTATTACAACCCCGATGTCCTCAATAAGGCTGGCGTAGACCCAGAATCGATCACCGATTGGGATTCGCTCAACAGTGCCATCGAAAAAGTAGTAAACGCAGGATATAAGGGCATCACGTTCTCCGGCATTTCCGGCGAAGAAGGAACATTCCAGTTCCTCCCCTGGTTCTGGGGAGCCGGCGGTCAATTGAAGGACGCTTCAGGTTCCAGTGCCGAGCAGGATGCGCTTGATCTGGTATCCGGCTGGGTCCAAAAAGGTTGGGCTCCGAAATCGGTCGCAACGGACAACCAATCTGCTGCGTGGGATCTGTTCCTTGGCGGCGATTACGGTTTCTCTGAAAATGGTTCATGGCAGATGGAGTCAGCCACCGAGAAAGGCTACAAGATGATTTCCATTCCAGCCAAAGATGGCGGAGTAGCCCCGGTTCCAAGCGGTGGCGAGTTCATTACCATTCCAACCCAGAAAACCAAAGACAGTGACAAGATGAAGGCAACCGCGGAGGTCATTCAGTGCCTCATTGACGGAGATAATCTCAAGAAGACCAATGATGAGATGGTTTATCTTGCCGCCAAAAGTGACGTCCGCAAGCAGCAGGTGGAAGAGAACAGTGCCTGGGCACCTTGGGTTGACGCCGTAGAAAATGCTGAAGGCCGTACCACTGACGTTGGTCTGGAATACGAAGACATTTCTGCACAGCTTTCTGAAGATCTACAGGCTGCCTTGAATAAGGGCTGATTCGCGGTCTCATATTTTTCTGGGGCATCTGCCCGCCATTCATTGCGATATTCAGACGCCCCATTCCATCTTTTCCATCAACAGGCAGGTGAACTATGTCTCAAACAATCACCGCAGATAAACCAAGGCGAATCAAGCCAACCACATTGGCCGCCATTGGTTTCGCGGCCCCGCTGATTATTTACATGCTTATCTTCTACGTTTGGCCTCTGATTCAGAATATTTCCATGAGTATGCACCGCTACACACGCCGTACTTTTGTGACCGGCGATGCACCTTGGGCTGGATTCGATATCTATAAGGAAATATTAAGCGATCAACAGTTCTGGACTATTCTCGGACAGACTTTGATTTTCGTATTCGCTTCTATCGTTTTCCAATACTCTATCGGCTTGGCATTGGCGGTTTTCTTCAATCAAAATTTCAAACTTTCCGCGGCTTTGCGCGGCGCATTCCTTGTACCATGGCTACTTCCGCCAATGATTTCCGGTACGATCTGGCAATGGATGATGGACGCCGATAGCGGTGTTATTAATAATTCCCTCAAACTATTTGGTTTGGACCCGGTTTGGTGGCTGCAAGCCGATCATTCCTTGTGGGCGGTTATCATTGCCAATATTTGGCTTGGTATTCCTTTCAATCTCGTAATTCTGTATTCGGGCTTGCAAAACATCAATGGCGACTTGTATGAAGCCGCCGCGTTGGATGGTTGCAATGCTTGGCAGCGCTTCTGGAAGATTACTTTCCCGTTGCTCAAGCCGGTATCGATGATCACGCTCTTGCTAGGTTTCGTCTACACGTTACGAACAGTAGACATCATCTGGATTATGACCAAGGGTACTGGATCTTCGAGAACCTTGGCAACTTGGGCTTATGAGATGGCTTTCGGAAAGGGCACATCAGCAACCATCCGGTATTCGGAAGCATCCGTTGTAGGCACGATTCTCATTGTCGTAGCACTGATTTTCGCTCTGATTTACCTGTGGGCCCAGCGAAATGAAGAGAAGAGGTAACTAAAATGAAACATCGTTCATCATGGTGGAAAACACTTATAGGCATCATTTTGACGCTGATTATGCTCTTCCCCGTATACTGGATGATCAACATATCATTCACGCAACGTCGTTCCATCCGTTCGGGTGATCTGTTCCCGAAAGATTTCACGCTCGAAAATTATGCTTCTGCGTTAAACTCACAGCTCCCCTACCTAGGAACGTCATTGCTGGTTGCCATAGGATGCGTGATCCTGACTCTAGCAATTGCATTACCTTCGTCATACGCCATTGTTTTCCTGGAGTTCAAAGGCTCAAAATCCATGAACTTCCTGTTGATTGTTGCTCAGATGATTCCCGCGGTCGTTATGTCTCTAGGCTTCTACCAGATCTACAATGACATCGGCCTTCTCGACAGTATTCCGGGACTTATCGTTGCCGACTCCACTTTGTCGGTACCGTTCGCGGTGATTCTGATGACGGGATTTATGTCTGGTATGCCACGCTCGCTGGTGGAGGCAGCGCAAATCGACGGAGCATCACAGTGGGGCGTTTTTACCAAAATCGTGATTCCACTCTCCCGTAATACCATTGTCACGACTTCGCTATTCGCTTTCCTCTGGGCATGGTCGGATTTCATGTTTGCTTCGACCCTCGATTCCGGTGGCGGCAAGATGAGGCCAATCACCATGGGTCTATATGACTTTATCGGTTCGCAAAACCAAGAATGGGGGCCAATGATGGCCACCGCAGTATTGGCCTCAGTACCAACAGCACTGTTGCTGATTTTCGCGCAGAAATACGTTGCCGCCGGCGTAACAGCCGGAGCGGTGAAAGACTAATCCAACCCTTAAATACATAATTAACAAGGACCAGCTATGAGTGAACTAACTTTTGCTATCGATGGAGATGCACTGTTGTGGACTGGGGACGGCGAATACCTTCGCATCGAACCATGGGGAAAGAATTCAGTCCGCGTCCGCGCCTCGAAAATGCATGAGATACAAGAACAAGAAGGAGCTTTGCTACCACAAAACAATCAGGCCTCAGACAGCCACAACTACGGTATCACCATTGACAAGCCCAATAGAACCGCCGAATTACGCAATGGCGATATTGTAGTTCAAGCGAAAGCATCCTGCGGCCTGTACTCCGGATCAGGATATGAAGAGCCACGCTGTTTACTGAGCTTCTATAAGGCAGACGGTACACCACTCATTCAGGAAATACCATCTGGCGGATCACTAAATCTTCGAGCGCGATGGTTCAAACCGATCACCGGAGGCGACTATTCCATCGTCGCTTCCTTTACCACACCGGAAAATGAGAAACTATATGGTATGGGCGAGTACCAACAGAACATCCTCAATCTGAAAGGTTGTACTCTCGAACTCGCGCATCGCAATTCACAGGCATCTATTCCTTTCGTGGTTTCCAGCGCCGGATATGGCTTCCTGTGGAATAATCCGGCACTTGGAAACGTTACGTTCGGCAAGAACCGTACGGAATGGCAAGCTGAATCAGCCAAGCAGATTGACTACTGGATTACCACAGGCGATACACCTTCTTCGATAATGAAGCATTACGCCGAAGCCACAGGGCACGCTCCTCACATGCCTGAATGGGGACTGGGATTCTGGCAGTGCAAGCTTAGATATTGGAATCAACGTCAGCTCCTAGACGTCGCCCATGGGTTTAAACAGCGTAATATTCCATTGGATCTCATCGTTGTAGATTTCTTCCACTGGCCGCATATGGGTGACTTCCGTTTTGAGAATGAATTCTGGCCCGATCCCAAAGCTATGGCGGACGAACTGCACAGCATGGGAGTGAAACTCATGGTATCTGTGTGGCCCCAGGTCGCGCTCGCCTCAGAGAATTATGTTGAGATGAAGTCAAAGAACCTTCTCGTGCGCGCAGATAAGGGTGAAGACGTCGGCATGATGTTCGAAGGTCCCAGCCAGTTCTATGACGCCACCAATCCAAAAGCTCGCGAATATGTTTGGGAGAAGTGCCGAACAAATTATGCCGAGCTTGGGGTTGATGCATTCTGGCTCGATGAAGCGGAACCTGAATACGGCACGTACGATTTCGACAACTATCGATATTACGCCGGCCCAAACCAGCAGGTGGCAAACATCTACCCAAGAGACTATAACAAAGGCTTCTACGAGGGACAACAAACCATAGGAAGGGATGGTGACATCGTCAACCTCACCCGTTGCGCTTGGGCTGGTTCGCAACGCTATGGTTCTCTTGTTTGGTCTGGAGACGTTGGTTCGACCTTCGCCGACCTTCGTGCCCAGATTACCTGCGCCATCCACATGGGCATGGCCGGTATTCCTTGGTTCACCACCGATATGGGCGGTTTCCATGATGGGATAATTGATTCGGACGATTTCAAGGAGTTGTTGGCCCGCTGGTGCGCGTTCTCATGCTTCCTACCGGTCATGCGCAACCATGGCGACCGTAGTCTGCATACGACAACCGGCAAGGAGACCATCACCAATTCGGCCGGAGACCACCGTTCGCCAAGTGGCGCCGACAATGAGCCTTGGAGTTATGGCCCCGAGACGGAGCAGATCTTCCGAAAGTTCATTGCCATTCGCGAGAAAATGCGCCCTTACACTCGGGAATTGTTCGAATCAGCACATACCGATGGCCAGCCTTTGGTCCGCGGACTCTTCTACGAGTTCCCTCAAGACAAGTCGGTGTCTGATATCGCCGATGAATACATGTTCGGTCCTGATATCCTAGTGGCCCCCGTAGTTGAGGCCGGAGCCAGATCGCGTGAGGTGACGCTTCCCGGAAACGCTAGCATCACATGGACGGATCTACGCACTGGCAAAGTGTATGGAGGTGGGCAGAAAATCACTGTCGACGCCGGAATAGACACGATTCCAGCCTTCGCGCGCGACGGCCATGATCACGGGCTGATCGGAATGCTATAAATTCCCGCACAACAAGTGTGGGGCGTCCGTTCCCAAGGCGAACGCCCCACACTCTGCGCATCTTTCCCATTTCAACCGGTCTATCTGCGGTATGTATGGCAGATTTGTAGCGGGCTTTCAGTTGAACAGATGTTGAGCAGTTTTACATGGCACTTATCAAAGATTTTGTTTTCTGCCGCTCCGTACTTAAGGAATTCAGCCAGAAAATACCGATCGCTTTTGCAGCCGCATCAATTAAGTGACTGCAAAAATCCATTCAATACGTTGCTGCCAGCAACACCTCGGAAAGCAAAGTCAAAATTTGACCAACATATTCGGAGGCATCGCCAAGCAATGCAACCGTATTAAAACTTGGTTCGATTAAGGTTCGATAAATCTGCCTCGCCATTTCTGCTTATGGCGAGGCAAAATACATCCTTCCCACATGGCTTTGCTGCTTTTTGTATCTTTTGTTGTTATCCGTTGCCACTTGTCAGCATCGGCACGGCATGTCAGTATCATGTGCGTATGCGACTTATTGGTAATATTCTGTGGCTGATTCTGGGCGGGTTGTTGCTCGCCGCCAGCTGGGCCATTATCGGTTTGGTGTTGTGCATCACCATTGTGGGCATTCCACTGGGTATTCAGGCGTTCAAGATGGCGGGGCTCACGTTGACCCCGTTCGGTAAGACCGTGGAGTATGGCGGCGGCGTGGGATCCGTGCTGATCAACATCATCTGGTTCGTACTGGCCGGTTTGTGGATGGCAATAGGCTACATACTTGCCGGCCTGCTGAACTGCGTCACCATCATCGGTATTCCGTTCGGTATCCAGTCGTTCAAGATGGCCAAATTAGCGCTATGGCCGTTCGGCTCGCAGATTCGCGGGTAATGGTTGGCGTTTTTGAATGCTGGCACCCACATACGTTCCCCGCTTGCCTACGGTGACATGCGGTGCGTCACGTCTGCCGAACGATACGCTGCTGATGCCGTCTTTACCGAGATTGATACGCACGCCCTTGCCCAAGCCGACGCCCTTTACGAACTCGGAACCCTGTGGAACTCTCCTTTGACTACCATTTCTCCCTGTCGATTATATGGAGGAGGCGAGAAACAAACCGAGAGTAGAAAAACAAGTCAATCATCTGCCGATTCGACCCAATCGAATCGCAATCATGACCACACTTCGACAGAGTGAAATGAGATGAATCCTGTATGCACTCACCATATTTAGCGTTTTCGCCTTAGGTTAACCACTAGCAGTATGAAGTGTCTTTTATTGGACAAAAAGTTCTACCGTTGGTAGAATACTTGTTTGTTAAAAGCCACCAATGCCTCTCACTGAAGCACACTAGGGTGGCATTTTTCTTGCTCGAGGGGACTCCATGGCAAATTCGCATGACGGCAATGCTCAAGTTCTTTCCTACCCGCAGCACCCACCAAAAGATTTTTCAGATCTGGCAGCCACTCTAATTAAGAACGGCCTGGGCGGAGTAGATGCCGAGACCCTTGAACGCCACCTCGAACAGATTGGCTATTTTCGTCTAAAAGGATACTGGTATCCGTTCCTTAGCCCATCTTCCTCATGCGACCACAAGCATGTCCTCCCATTCAGAGAGGGGACACAGTTCCAGCAAATCTGGTGCAGATATATATTCGATCAGGAACTGAGAACTCTCGTGTTCGACGGCATAATCACCTTTGAAATATATCTCAAAAGCTTTCTCGCACACGAGCTTTCCTTGTTTGGCGGCGAATTTGGATATACCACACCTGAAGGATTGCCTGAGCTTAGCTTTGATGATTATTTGGCATGCATTAACTCGTTAAGAGCATCGTTCACGAAATCCAATCTGCCATACCTTAAACATTTCAAAAGAACATATAAAGACCCATTGCCACCGTATTGGATGATAGTAGGATGCCTAAGCTACGGAACTCTGAAAGGTTATTTCTATCAGGGATCCCCCGATTCTGTTAAAAGAAAGCTAGCAGCGAAGCTTCATATTTTTAACCCAAATCCTAATCCCGCAGTACATGGAGACATCAAGATTCTCTCAAATTGGCTGGAAACGATTAGGCAAGTCCGCAACATGGTTGCACATCATGATCGTTTCTGGAACGAGACCAGTACCCATATCGTTCCAAAGCTGCCTAAGCATCGGAGCGGTTCGCACGCCAATGAATGGTGGGGCAACGATTGGGACGCTTTCAGAACGGACTCTACCGGCCCCGCCGCTTTCCTCACCATGGAAAACTACCTGCTGCAACAAATCGATGGCTCCGCATGGAAGAACAAATTCATCAGCCTCATGGACCGCTATCCGGAAATTCCTGCAACGGAAATGGGATTCCCCGAGGATTGGCGATCACTCGCATTGTGGTCATGACGACAGACGCGCACCGTCCGTGGTTCCACGACCCCTTGATCATGATTTGTAAGCGTCCTCCGGAGGTCGGCGACCGCGCGGTCACCGAGAAGCTCAACGACAGACTCAGAAAGACGCTCAGCTACCGGAAACCGAGCGAGGCGATGCTGGAGCTCATCAACGACTCGGTCCGGTCGGAATCAAAGGATAAAGAGGATAGACCGGAAAGCGATTGACAACGAAGGTGTTGTAGCCACCACTAAAATCCGCCCACTTTTCCGCGCGTACAAGGTAGATACTGCAGCACGGATTCACAAAACAGACAAAATCAAGCAACATTATACGGGGTATACAACAACGCTTTTACCAATGAGCGTAACCTTCGCATTCCAGAATTCACAGAGCATAGCTGGACGCGCTCGCCATATATCTCTTGAGGTGGATTCCTTCACGATTGTGAGCGGCAGATCCTGCATCAACATACAATGCAAGGCACGCAAACGCGTTATTTTGCATCTATAGCGTTTTTTCTTCACCCTTCTTAATCAATGTTTTATACTCTTCAATCAGTGTATCCACGATTTTCGGAACATCTGTCCACGGCGCATAATCCCCACTAGAGGGTTTACAACCTCGTATCCGGCGTTGCTGCTCACTCATATGTCTCTGCGCATTTTTAGCTGCCATGGCATATTTCCCAGCTATCTCTTTCTGACAAATATGTTTAGGATTATTTCGATTTCGGCTCATATCAATCAGCCCGAGTTTTTCGCAAGCTTCTCACAATCCGGAGTCTGAGTGTACGACGAAGGACATGACTGCTTGTGGTCAATCAACCACACGTCAAAGCATGGATTGGAAATAATTACTTCGACGCCATTTCGATGTCCTTTGTCTACGGCCGCACGCAGCTTGTCGCCGTTTTTGCCGAAATCATCCACGTCCGTTACTGCCCACACTACAGAGAACGGATCATATGACTCTTTCTGCGCATCCTTCTTATCCTCTTGCAACAGCTCCACCGCACCATCTACAAGAGTTTTGGGATCGACTCCGTCTGCTTCCACGCGAACCGGATCGTCTACCTCGCCGTTTTTAATCCGAAGGCTCTTTACATAGTCTCCGAACAAATGCCGTCTGACATACTGGAAGTATTCCACCTCTGTGACAATACCCCCGCTGTAGATAAGGAACCGTTTGCTTCTCGGCTTTGTTTTTCCCCGGTGACCGGCATTTGGTCTACGTACCATCACCCCTCCTTTCAGATGCCGTTCATTCATCTTGCTTATCTGATGCTCAGTTTAGAGAATCTGCATATCAGCGTTGAACTTCTTTTTCGACATTTCCGGTATTAGCAAAATAATTTTTCACTGTCGTATACAGATTCGGCTGTGCAAGACCACCATATACGCCATGACGATAGTTTTTCCCATAATTCTCCTTGGAATTCGGGCTCCAATCCATCAGCCAATTCAGCGTAGATTCGCCCGTATTAGGATTCTTTTTCACGATCCATATCTGGTCCCGATCCAGTACCCGGTCATCGGCACCCGACGCATTCATCAACGTCTCATTATGCGTAGTGAAAATCAGCTGCGAGTTGTTGGGATTTGTTGCCGAATCCCTATACAACCTAATGATTTCAGAAAACAGGCTCGTACTGATGCTCACGTCTGGCTCATCAAACAACGTGATCGAGGGGCGTTCCAGCGAATCAAGCACCCAATCGAGTAGCAGCATCGTGTTTTTAGTACCTTGCGATTCCCACTGTTCCGAAAGCTGACGGACAATGCCCTTCCCTTGATGACTGAACAGTACACGAGGCATAAAGTACTTGGGAGAAGACGATTCGCTGAAATCACCTAGTATCTCGCCACCTGTTGAAGTCAAGCTTCCCGATATTCCGCTTTCCTCCAGTTTTCGCAGCTCTTCCAGCAGCTCTTCCGGAACATCTTTTTCTTCGAAATCGACATCAGTTATACCGAAATCGGCCACTCTGATCAGTTTCGACAGCAATAATGCCCGGCTTGGATTCTTGCGGATTCGGTGCACAAAAACTCCGAAAGAACTATTAAAATCTATGGCAGGATAGCACTGAATACCGTTTGCAATAATGTCGTATGCAGGCATCACACTCGCAATATCCAGCGCGGCTGCAGCCGAAAGAAGAAGTGCGTTCTCCCGAACAAGGTGGGCAATTTTCCTTATATTGTGAAATTGAGCGCCGATCTTGGTCTCCCTTCCACTTTCACGTTCAAATACCACAGTGCGCCGATTGGTTTCGGGACGAAACATCCACAGCACTTCCTCCAGCACCTTGTGAGCATCGATACTGAACCAGTATTGGTAGCGGTTCCCGTCTTTAGCAATGAATTCGATATAGAACGTCGATGGCTGCTCCGCACTTTCGCGATCCAACAGAAAAGGCTGCGTATTGATACCTTCGCGAGGCACAGAGCTGCTGCGTACGAAATTGGAAAAAAAAATTCATGCATTTAAGCAAATTCGACTTGCCAGCTGCGTTATCGCCATAGATGGCGGCAACAGGGGAAATCCAGCTTCGCATATCTTGCTTATTCTGAGTACTGCGCTGACCTTTGCGGAGCATAGTAAATTCCTGCTCACTCATAAAACTCAGACAATTTTCAACGGTGAAATTGAGCAGCATTCATTCCGTCCCTTGGTTTTCTGATTATTCTCTACTGTCACGATATGATACATGAAACTCAGTAAATTTCAATCTTCGATGCTCTTTTTAGACTTTATTGCAAAAATTTTGCTTAAAGCTATATAAATGCATGGCTACATCACCGTGCATGTCACGGAGACCTAGGCTAATCAAACGGCAGATAGTCAATTCGCAGAGGCATTGTATCCCAAGAATCATCAGAGCTCCGACACTCTCGGGCATAGCTCTGCCCCTCAGTTTCCAGCCGCTTTTTAGCGAATGAAAACCGCACGCAGGACGCAGCCAGGTCCTCTTACGTCAGCGTCAGAATCCGGAAGTGCGCAAGATCTCGGATCTATATCCAAAATCCCCTAATCCACAAAAAGAGATATAGTTATTTCATGCCATCAGGTGAAGAAATACAGCGTAAAGGTGAAGAAGGCGCTCATCGAGCTAAAAGATGGCTCGAACGCACATTAAGAGCAAAAGTACAATGGGTCAACCCCGATCCCACCGCCGTTAAAAAATTAACCTATAAATGGCCAGGCAATAGCAACACCTTCTCCTTTGATTTAGGTGGATCATTCATTGGGCAAGGCGACGATGACAGCAAAACCCGCGAAGGAGAAAATTTCTTCGCAGAGGTTAAGAACTACTCCAGCGCCAGTGACCAATTGTCCATGTTCACTGATTTTTTGGCAAAATGCTACGTAGCCAGAAAAGAAAATCCGAAATTCACTGACATTTTTTTATGGATTACCTGGTCCCCATTCGGGGTTACAAAATGGAGCCAGTTGCATTCACCAGAAGAAATTAAAGAAGCAATCCTAAACAAGAGAAATCAGTTGAGATCTCTGAATATTTCAGATATTCAAGAAGCAGATGAGACTCTTTCTCAAGAGAAAGAATTTCTCAATGGTCTATCCAACGACATATGGATTCTAGTTCTCTCAAAAGAGCAAGAAGATTTCCTAACTATTTCAAAAGATGAAATGAAAGTAATAGCACAATATCGTACGGGAAAAGAAGGATGATGATGTCCTATGATGCACAACGATGAAATCGAAACAATTCAATCCATAAAAGATAAGACACGGTATTACATCGAACAGTGCAGTCCAGAATCGAATATCCGATATACTGACTATTTCAATCATACTTTTATTCCAGACATGGTCATCAACTGGAATAAACAAGAAAGATATTTATATATACGAACAACTCCAGATATTAATTGGATATTTGAGGATGCAAAACTATTAGACATTTTCCATCCGATTATTCTCACAATCGAAGATTTTAATGAAATTACCGATAAAAGTATTCCTGAACTTCAAGGCAAGCCCATCAGCTCCCTCATCAGCAACACCATGACTTTAAGAATGCTTACAGAACAAAATCGGGAACAAGCTATTTATAAAATAGTCAACCACCCAATACCCCAGTATGGGCGCGGACTTTTTACAAAACCCTTGGCAACAAAGACAACACAAGATTTTATCGATGGAGCCAACGCTGCAGAAGCTCTTGATGGGAATCAAGTAGCACACTCATTGCAAACGATGCACCACGTTATGTCCAACGACGGAAGAAATCAGATCGATTCGTTTTATCAAGCATTATGGTGCGGACATGGTGGGGCAATAGCTAACTATCCTTCACCCGCCTTATTGGGAAACGAGCTCAATGACGAAGGATGGGACTATCTTCTTTCTCACTCAGACGAAAATACGCAGTGGTCATCTATACCCGCAAAACTCACGCTTCCACAAACGTCTCAGCTGAATGCACAAAAACACCCCTACAACTTCAATTCCTTGATTGCAGGAAAAGCAAACACAGTTGCTGTTAAGGCAGCGAAAGTTGTTCGAACACCACCATCTTTATTCTCCGAGTCAGCGCATCTTCCTTTTTGGCACTGGACCATTGACGAAAACCATCTAATTGCCACAAATGGAACGACACAAATTATATTCTCAGACTCGACCGAAGATATCAAAAAGATGTATGAGTCCGAAGATATCGCAATGCATGAAGGGCTGAATGTTGACACCTTTATCCATAGAGTGGCTGGATTAAAAATCCAGCGAGTTCAAGTAGACAACCGCGACAGCGTAACCGTTTATAATATCCCGGACTCTAAAATTCAAAAAAGCAACACACTGCGAATGTTTGGAAAGAATGCTCGAGTCATATCCTGTGAAGCGCAAATTCCAATTTCAAAGAGGGAAAAGAACATCAAATTTGATTATACAAATGGAATTGCGAATGTTCAACGAGGTATCTGTGATCTTCAAGCTTTTGCACAGACGATTATTCCCGCTATGGTTGATTTAAAAGAATCAGAATATGATTCCTTGTCTCATCTTTTCATGGAAGAAACTCAAGGAGCTCTTTTCTAACATCCCTGTTAACACTTCAGAAGGAGACATAGATGCAGCAAGGGGTTGAAACGCTCGGCGATAAATGGAATCTAGACCAGCCAACTGCAAAGCTCTTCGAGGAACGATTGAAAACAGTAACCCCGACTCCCCTAGCCTGGGTTGTCATCAATCGATTCGAAAGAAAGGAATGCGACAACAAGCACGATAAGGCGGAATATACCCAGACCACGCATTGTGCGCTCATCGACAATGAGAGCGATTCCATCGCCAAAGCCCTGCACAATTTCAGCATCCCTGGACTAGGCAAATTTGACCTGCGTGTATCAGAGCGAAGCATGACCGGCTATGAACCCTGCTATGGCCTTCGATCAGAGAAAGCTCCATTCTACGGCTTCTTCACGCAAGTGCGCGATGCTCTAGGAAGCACAACGCCGGAAGTGGACATCTTGCCGTCTTTCCTTTGGTTTTGGGATGCGTACAGGGTAAAAGATGAGTGGAAATACACTGACGCGACCGGGAAAGAGTTACCACTACTCCGCTTTACGCTGGACGTTCCCGAAGACGATGAGGCAAATTGGAAGCTCGAAGCCAGAGCGTTGGAATTGCGTACTTTTCTGTACTACTGCGATAAAGAATTACTGTTATACACGGATGACACCTATACTGGTCTTCCTTGTAATGATGATGCCCGGCAGGAGAACAGCAGAGACTGGTGTTCATATACTTTTATGAAGGAACCTGAAAACCCTTTGCAGAAAAGCGTAATAGCACTATTCGGGAAATACATAATCCATGGCGCGAAGAACACTCAATTCCCGCGATTTCTTGATGATGAAGCAACAACAGAGTATCCGAGTTTCATCATTGGGCTAGCCTCGGACGGCAAGCCTATTCCCGCAAGCTGCGATCCATCTCAGCTTTCTGGATACCCTAGCTCCAGTCCAAATCATCCAAACAAGCTTGAGCAAGTTTGTTTCAAGACAGAAGTGTTGCAGAGATACTCAGCCAATCCAGACAAGTATCAGGTATCGGACCGCTCCGTTGCCTGCGTGATTGATGGAAGAGGCCTATGGCAACTTGACATCGATATAAACTCTGAAGGGCTTGTCGAAGCGTACCTAGGAGATCTCAGCAGTTTGCCTCGTGAGGAATTGCAGTATTGGGAATCGTTTAATATCACCCCATCCGGCAATCCGAACCCCAATAGAGTATTGCGAGATTACTTCAACATACCCTCGGATTTCAGTGATGCACCCGTTTTCGGACTTATGCTCTCCTTCAAGAAAGCCTCCGAAAACGTCAAAGAGCAACTAGGCGTAAGTATCTGGAAAGAGCCGGATAGTCACACTCTCAAAAAGATCAACACGCTTGCAGTGCCAACAGTGGACAGCACTGAAGCATTCAACAATGCGATGTTGGCTTTGACAAAAGCACTTGCAGATACCTTGGACGAGAAGCAGTTACGTAAGCTCTCAGGAATCGTCGACAACAAAATTGGATCCATACAATTAGCAATCTCGTTTTTCCAATCACAAGGAGCCAACACATCCCCCTTCGAATACCTGAAATATGTGCAGGATTTCCGTTCTGGAGGAGGTGCAGCGCATCGTCCTAATGGGAAAGGCGATGCGTCAAAAAGACTTCGCAGACTGTTAGGAGATTGCACATCCACCGATTGGAAAGAACGGTTTGTTTACGTCTGTAATCGGCTTACCGATGGATTTAACTCGCTCGTAGCCTGGCAGATCCAAGACGCGGACAGTCAGGGAGAAAAAGAAACCTCTGACGGAAAGACATCTGACAGATAGGGATAGGCGCCAGTCAGTCGGCATCCGAGAAAATCTCTTCAGATTTGATTAACTCGGAATGCTGTCAAACTGGTTCCCTCCAGCGTCTGACGGCGTTCCTTGGATATGTTACGGGGGCTTCATCTTGCGCCTTCCATTCCCATTTCACGCCCCATTTCACGCCGTTCCACTGCCGATTGCATCGCGTCTCGTATCGTTCGGCCACGCGAAGCCTGTAGGTGGCCTGCCGCTCGCGGGTCTCGCTAGGCGTTCCACCAGTCCGAAGTCAACCAATGTGCTGATCGCCCGTTCCGCGGCGCGTGGTCCGAGATTCAGCGCGTACAACAGCTTGCCACGTGATTCGGCGAACACCTGTGCGTCCTTGTTTTCTTCCGTCTTCTCATAGAACCTCGGGGTAACCCCCATGCGGCACGGGTCCAGGCTGACCATCGCCATGTGCTGTAGCACCAATCTGCTTTGCGGGCTCAGCCTTCTGTTGTCGTGCTTGGCTTACGCGCCGACGTATTCGGCCATCTTGTACGGATTGCTGCCCATGGGCTACCACCCGCGTGCCGTTGATCGTCGGCTGATCACCGTTCGCGCCCAGGTGCGCGGTGGACGTTTCCCGCCTTCTGCGAAGGCATGGCCCACCCTTGTGTGAGGTGCCACCATCTCATGCCCCCATCGTCTCGCCGTTGGCGTACGCGACTATGCTCGCCACGTTGATTTTCCAGTAGCGTCCGCCGATTCTCGCGGCATTCAGTTTGCCTTCCTTCACAAGGAGATTTATTCCCCTGCTGTCCTTGATGCCCAGCATATCCATGACCTTGTTGCGGCTGACTACCAGCGGGCCCTCAATACCCTGCGCTGCTGCAGTGCTCATTGCTACATGTTTCTTCCCCGCGGAACGGTTCGGTATGCGAACGCCCGCGCTAATGATGTGGTGATCGGTGATATTCCCCAGCGTTCCCCGCAGGCGGGTAGACGGTGCTAGGGCAGCTCCAAACATCTGCCTGTTGCGTTCCCCCACGGGAACCGTGGCGGCAGCAGCCACGCGCACGCTGCCATGGCGTGCGTTCCGCCTACAGAATACACCACGACACGCACATGGACACGCCACGATGCACGTCGTCGGGCAATGCCGCGTATCGGCTATGGCGAAGCGCCTGGAACAACGGTCTCAGCGGCCGTGACGTCAGATCAGTGACACCCGATTTTTCAACCGCGCGCTTGTATTCTCTTGAAGTAACTTGTATTGCTTTGTATTGCTTTAGTATTACTTTGTATTAAGGGCGTCAGTTTCTGACGGGCATCAGCGTAAGAAAGCATCGGGCGTTCATGCAGAAACTGTCGGGCGTCAGCGTCAGAAAGTGATGCCAGCACCCGTCAGAAACTGTTGGGTGCTACTGCAGCGGAACCACGGACACGTTTCCAACATCCGTCAGAAATTGTCGGTCGTCACGGCACTCACCATCAGTCCTTGGGCAGGTATGGCCGTTTGCCCGTGTACGGGTCTATGCCGTGACTGTATGCCGCGCAGAACGCCGCCATAATATCCTGCAACGATTCATATGGCATATACCAGTCCCCCAAGTTTCTTACCGTTTTTGGATTCCCAGTCCGACGCCCATTTCCTGTAGTCTTTCGCCAACACATTGGCATATGCGTCGCGTAGTTTGCGGGCTTCGCCTTCCACTGATTGTCTGCTGTGTGGCCCAGTATGCGCAGGCGTTCTCCACCCACTCGCTGAATGTGGCATACAAACCCAAATCGCACTCGCCCACGTTCCTGAGCAATCCCAGCAGCTCGGTGGAGACGTGCCGCCAGTGGTCCGCCATCTTCTCGCGTATTACCTGACGTTCTGCGTCGCTGCGGACCAGTTCTTCATGCAGGGCAGGCGGCACCATGAGCAGCCCGCGGGCGTCGGCAGTTCCCTGCTCCCTGCCCATTATGGCGGCGTACCTGCCTAGCAGCCCACGCACGGCGCGTCAACGGTGATCGCCTGCCCGTGGGCCCGCAGTCGCTCTATATCGTGCACATACACGTAATCGAACGACTTACGGAACGCACACACCACATCGAACTGCGTGTACTGATCATCCCAGTAACCGTACAGTTCGGCTATTCCGCTGTCCTCGCTCCTAGGCCTAAGAACCTGTTGTAGCTCGATCACATCGGCCTCGGTCAGCAGGCCCATGCGTCCGGTGCCGTCCATATAATGCCTGAACGCGCGTTTAAACTCGGGCGTTATCTTCGTCATCTCACATCTCCTCTTTCAATAGCTCTCGCATGGTCTCCCGCTGCATGGCGGTGGGCAGCAGCTCCAACGCTTGGCCCGTCTCCAGCCCGTCAATGACGCTACTCGGGTCTTCAGCGGCATACAGGCCAGCAGCGCGGCCAGCTGCCCCAGCCGACTCCCTCGCGGGGACTTCCTACGGCCCGTCCGCCAGCGGTCCGCGTCGACCCCTCCAGCGTCCAGCACGGCCTCGACCATGGGCGGGACGGCACTCGCGACGGCGTGGAGACGTTGCGTCGCAAAATTGAGAAATTGAAGTCGGGGAAACTCGCTAAAGCGGAGGTCACAGAAAAGACCCAAGTGCCAATCTGGCCAACGGCATGTTTTTAGATGCGCGTATCATGCTCGGGGACGCCGAAGCGCCAATCATCCATTCGGGCCGAGGACGCCATTACCAACGGCCGGAATGAATCCGCATCTACAGCGGCAATAACCTGGCACGCTCGATGAGTGCGAAGATCCACACCCCAAAGGTAACGCGGCCGCAGAGAATTTCTTCGGACGTTAAAGCAGGACCTCTTACATAGGATGAGTTTCGCGGACATCGGCGTGGAAGGGTTCATCGGCATGATGGACAGTACATGACCCAGTACTGGGACAAACGCATCAGGACAGATTCGGCATGAGTACTATGGCCCGGAGCAGACCACTGGAGCTTGCAGCATGATTAGTGGCGACAGAAATCATGCTGCAACGTTATTGCAGCCCCGCAGCTGATTCCACTACCCCATTAGCCGAAGACTTCAATCTCAGAAACAGCACTCCCCCATCGCGATCATTCCGGCTCCATATAATTTCACGCGAGAGAACAAAGCCGGAGGGGAGAACCATGAACGAGAGCATCCAGAGCACGAACGGCAGCAGCGCACACGTCAGACACGCCGCGCCGGCGCACTCCAGAACGCCAAAAGGCAAAGGGCGGAACTCCAGTATCGAGCTGTTGCGCATCATCGCGATGTTCATGATTCTCGCCCATCACTTCATCGTCCATAACGGCTACGACGTGCTGAAACTCCCCCTGAGACCGGAACGGATCTTCTTCCAGCTTGCCATGGCCGACTGCGGCAAGGTCGGCGTGGTCATCTTCTTCTCCATCTCCGCATGGTTCTTCCTCGACAAGGAACAGACCATCAAATCCAACCTGAAACGCGTGTGGATCATGGAACGCGAGCTCCTGTTCTGAAGTCTTATCCTCGTAACGTTCTACCTCGTGTTCGACCGAGCCGATCTCAGTATGAAACTCATGGTGAAAAGCGTCATGCCGTTGAGCATGGGCGTATGGTGGTACGCCACCGCCTACGCCATATTTCTGGCGCTCCTCCCCTTCCTGGCCAAGGGATTGAAGGCACCCGGCCGCGAATACCACCTCTCGCTGGCCGCGACCGTGCTGGTCATATGGGGATTGACCAGCTTCATCCCCGGAATGATAGGAATCAACGACGGCTTCCTCGGATTCATCTACCTGTTCATTCTGATTTCTGCTTATAAGTGGTACATGAAACCGTTCACCACCAGACAGGTCTGGCTGATGATTGGCACAGGTCTCGGTTTTTTCCTGTTGTACACCTGCGCCTCCATAACATTGTCGCTGCTTGGGCACGACATAGGGATAACGCCACCAGCAAATGACAGTGAAGCCACCTCCAAAGAAACGTCTGCAGCCCTCTATCCACTAAGCGTCCAGTCTTTCTTTCAATGCTTTTCTCTTAGATGCACCTATTGAATCTTCCATAGCGATAAGTTGTTCTCTCATCTCGACAGGAATTTCTTCAGTGGATTCGACCACCACCTCAGCCACCCATTTTTTCTGAGCAAGGGTACCATTCCTCATTATGTCATCAACAATCTTGGATACAGTTGTACCGCCAAGATTGCATAACTCAAGTTTGGCCAATGCGCCAGCTACGGCATCACACACGTCAACGGATCCCATTTTCAGCATGGCAACCATCAACTGCACGTATTTCTCGGAAGGGAAACGTTGAACTATACGCGCAACCGCATCGAAGCGATTATTTGCCATCAAATAGTCAATAATGTTTTGACGTTCATCCTCACACAGTGATGCCATCGCCTCATACGCTAGCCAATAGACAATATTGGCCTTATCCTCAAAGCTTTTGACAAAACACGACAACATGCTGAAAAGTTCCTCTCGAATTCCATCAGGCAATTCATTACTGAAATGTATAAGGAATTTCAAAGGCCATCTTTTGTCTTGAAGCGCCTCAGCGTTGGACAACATAATCTTCGCGAATGAATCCCAATCAACTAATTCCGGATGAGCATATCCACAGAAGAGGAATGCGCTCAGCATGTGATCCACACCATGAACAGCAATAACTCCAGACTGTTCGTAGCTTGCTATTGCCTCAGCACAATATGCAGAAAAACAATCAGAAACCCTTCGAATCTCGTCCTCGGAAAGTTTTTGCGCATCATCGATGCTCTTGATTACATCAATTTGGCCGCTTTTCACCTTTACGTGCCATTGCGCTTCCGCTTCCTCATCATGAGAGCTTCGCTCATATTCGTACCATTGCTGCAAGGAACCTTCATCACCTCGTTGCAGCAAGGTGGCCAGATTGTCATCGCTCCAGAAGGAAGCCGGAAAGAGAATCGTCAGGTTCTGCGCTCTCGAAGCGTAGCTTTCTTCTACGCAAGGCAACTCCAAGAACCATTGCTCAATCTCTTCCTGTACATCTCGACTTGCAGCCATATAACAAGCTTTAAGCGTCTTGAACAGTTCAATAGGGATATTGAACGTCGCAGAAACCTTTCGGACGTATTCCCGCACAGACGCCAACGTCGTCAAGCACCAACGGCAAACTTCATCAGCCTTATCTGCAGAAAGATAATCACCTATGCACTGGAACAACGTCAGATCATTCAGTGCCGTTGAATGCGTGGACTCATCCAACGATACAGTTTCGGCATATTCAACAATCCTGGAGTTTGAAGTTCTCTGGATAGCGGACCGAAGCGCTTTCCGATAATCATCTCTGGAAGAACACCGCCGAAACATTTCAAGCACATTGACGATGTCCGTTCTCCCCTCATTATCATCCTCAATCTGAGCATACGCATTTTCTGCCTGCAAACAGCAATATCTTTTCCACGCATCTCTGTCACCGAGAAATGCTGTCTGAAGAATAAGGGAGATAAAACGTCGTCTTAGCGAATGGGTTTTCTCTGCTTCTCCAATGCTATGAAGCCACCGATTCGACACTGCGTTACCCGCAATGCCGCATTCTCCCAATTCAAGCCACCAGAAAATTGGATTATCTGACGATTGAATCACTTCGGCTGTATCAACTTGCCTTCCCGATGACTTAACATTCCCCCAAATCCAATCGTATTGCCATAGCAACCTGACCGCCACACCGCAGATTCCATTAGCGGTAATATCATCTGGATTCTGCAAGCAAAGACTCACTGCATTCGAACCGGCAGAAATAGCTTCATCCTTACGACCGAGTTCAAACATCGCCCATGATTCGTGAACCAGCAGCCACGCTTTATCTACAGGGTAAAGATCATAAGTCATAACAGCTTCAATATGTTGAAGAGCGGCACTCCAATCATTATCATCTATATCAAAGGCAAATTGCATTACCGCCGATGCGGCTTGCTCTTCAGGAGATTTCGCAACCGAAAAAAGCTCATCCAAGCGTCCACCCTGTCCATCAAGGTAATCATAAAAAGCCGCGGCCGCCTTCCAGCACCAGTCAGGTGAAGCCCATGCCTCATCCTTTCTTTTCCCTTTCTGCATGGCCACGTCAGCCATGGAACCACTTCCCGCTCTCCAGTACCACTCCAATCCATACTCATTCCCATATAGCAAGGAAGCCAAGGCTTCATGACCTTTCAAGTTATCTATATGTTTATTCACATGCGGGGCTATCACACGAGGAGCGAGCATTGCGAGTCGAATGCGATCCTGGTTTTTAATGTTTTTCAGGCCATTCCACACAACTCCGTTGAATGCAGACTTCTCATACGTGCTGCATGCGAACTCATAAATCTCTTCTTCATCTGTCTTTTCCAGCACATGATCCTTGTATACAAGAATCTTGGGTTTTCGGGAAGAACGGTCAATCTGTGAAGACTCGATCTTGGACCAATACATTGTTCCTTCATTAGAAATCAGAACAACAATATGAGCAATTCTCCCATTAGTCCACGACGCTTCATGATTGGCATCAAATCCGAACCACCAGCCAATCACATTACCTTGCTCATCCTTTTTAGGATGCCTGAAGTAGCTTGCCCCTTTCTTTACTTGCACACCAAGAACCACAAATGAAGGAATTCCCTCATCGCTCACCGGCATCACCCATAAATCAGTGCCAAAATCAATGTCCTTGGACATTATGCACCATTGGAAAGTGTCAGAGAAAAAAGCCTTTACCTGATTTTCACCGCCCTCTCCCCTTCGAGCTTCCGGTGAGATTCTGACCCCAAATGTTCCAGGCATAACCACTATCTTTCACAAGTAACTTCGTCGTGTATTTTTCACTCATTTTGCTCTGAATCTTACAGTACAAAGGACAAATGTTCGAGTCGATTTAGATAACCCCGAGATTCTATGTGCTCTTAAGTTTCACCCTTGAGATAAAAATAACGTAATTTACATCTTATGCGCGACCTCGCTAACCGATAGGGGGCTGCGGACGTTTTCTTGGAGACTGAACGAAAGGATTATGGTATGTTCGGCCCCGAGGAACGGCGGCGTGCGGTGGAGCTGTATTTCACCACGCCGATGACCACGGCCCAGGTGGTGAGGCATCTGGGCGATCCGACCAGGCAGTGCCTGGAACGCTGGCTGGCGAAGGATCCCCGGTATGCCGGCCATATGGCGAAACCCATCATCCCGCTGGAAACGAGGACCAAGGCGATCGAGCTGGTGCTGGACGGCATGCGCGGAAACAGGCCGCCGAACGGCTCGGCGTGAGCGTCGGCGCGGTCAATCACTGGGTCAAGGCGTATCGTGAGGATGGTCTGACGGCGCATGTGCCCAGACGACGCAGGTACAGCTCATACGAGGGCGAGACCACGCCGGCTCCCGGCAACCTCGCCGACCGCGATTTCCCGGCCGAGACGCCGAACGAGAAATGGCCCGCGGACATCACCCGGGATCAAGGCCCGGGACGGAAAGGGCGTGCCTCTCGCCGCCGGTCGACTGCCACGACGGCAAGATCGTCGCATACACGGCCGGTTCCGGTCCCAACGCCGGGCTCGCCGATAGGATGCTCATCAAGGCCGTGGAAACGCTGCCGGAGGGAGCGCATCCCCTGGTGCATTCCGACCGCGGATGCCACTGCCGGTGGCCCGGATGGCTGACGCTCATGGACCGCTACGGCCTGACACGGTCGACGGGCGCCAAAGGCTGTTCCCCGGACAACGTCGCCGCGGAGGGGTTCTTTGGACGCATGAAGACGGAATCCGTCTATCCCGGGCGTTGGGAGGAGCGTACCCGTGACGAGGTGTTCGTCCTGATCGACGACTGCATCCGCTGGCACGACCACGAACGCATCAAACGGTCGCTTGGTTGGATGAGTCCTGTACAATACCGTCAAAGCCAGGGAATAGCTGCGTGACCATCTCCGAGAAAACGTCCGCAGCCCCCTACCTAGTCGGCCCATTCATTCTCCATAAGGGAAATAACTCTGTATAAAAAGTCCGGCTCGACCGTATCATCAGGATCAACCCATGCCAAATATTTTCCATGCATATACATGCTCAATACACAAATTACGAGCCTTGGAGACACCCCCCATTATGCTACCGGTACACTTTAACACGCGCATCACAAGAGGCAATGCGATTCAAAATTTCAGGGAGTTGAATTCGTGGAACCATCGTCGACACAGACAAGTTCCCAATTAGAATACAGACCGTCCTGAATACTCCGAATCACACGTTCAACATCCGCAGAAACGTTATAGCATGGCATGCCAATCGACACCAACGGCATAGCTGATTCATTAATCTTAGATTCACTCCATTTTTTATTTGTTTGCTTTTCTAATAATTATGTTGAAAAGAGATTGACTCAAAAAAGTTAACTTATATTTCAAAATGTATCTATTGAAAATAGATTTATCTTTTCCAGATATAATATTAGCACGATTATCGGTTATCAACTTCCATAATCTTTTGTCAGGTAACCCTGATGCGACAGATTCGATATAGGCATCCATCAAAGCCATGGCGTATCGTGCATACACGCAATTAAAACTCGAAGGAACATTTTCCTTTGTAAAGTACAATTCCTCTTCTAATGCCCTGAAAAAATTCTGCCGTCCTGTCATATCACTTTCAGAAATACTTGAGCTACGTTTTACCGTATACAAATAATCATTTGCTGATTCATATGCGACATTTCCGAGTTATAAAACACTTTGTAAGCAACATATTGATCTTCGAACGTGACTCCTTCCGGAAAAAACCAGAAAAAGGAAACACATTTTTTATCATAAATTTTCCCCCAAGCGTGGGAGGCAAAGTCCCCATTAAGCTTCACTGATTCATTTATTGCCTCATCCGCTTCCATTACGGATGTAATAAAAGAGGAATCCAAGTCATCATTCCTTAATGAAATGTTTGATTCTTCCACCTCAGTATACCCAGTAACAGCAATATGCGTATTATAATTCTTCAAAGTCTCATACAAATGAGCAATATGCCACATACCAATTGCATCATCAGAATCAACAAAAATAACATAATCCCCCTGAATATGATTCATTCCGAAATTTCTGGCTGCCGATAATCCTCGATTAGCTGTATGGAATACAGTAATATTATCAAATTCATCCTCAAGTTCATCACAAATTTTTCCGGAGTCATCGGTAGATCCGTCATCGACAAGAATCACTTCCAATGACCGATACGTCTGTCGTTCCACAGATTCAATACAGCGTCGTACATATTTAGCTACGTTATAAACAGGTATAATAACGCTAATAAGCGGATTACTTTCCGCCATCATCGTTTTGGACATATAATCTCCTAACAACTTTATTTGCACTAACAAATTATTGAAAATATAGTATATATTATGTAAGCATTACTTTTTTTGAAGTCTACTCAGAATAATCATCGTTGTGAATTTTTCTCGCATCAATATCAAGGCAGCGAAGTACACAATCGTGAAAACAGACCCCCGCAACAGCAATCGGACGAAAAGACTACCATCGGGAATAAGACTCCTCACCGGTAATAAAACGCAGGAGGCAACAACAGAAGCAGCTATGCATTTCAAGATGTTCTCCCCGCTAAACATCTTGGAAAGATCATGCCGCAAGTAGAAGCATAATACCAAAGCGCCCACGGCCTCGCCTACCGTCGTACCAATGGCCGCGCCTACAGCACCCAGCGGCGGGATAAGTACAATTTCCAGAGCTGTCAACGAAGCCAGTCCGATTACAGTAGCTAATGTAGGAATACGCTCTTTCCCTTGAGGAACCAAAACATTATTGCTGAGCATCGTATAAAGCGCGCTGAAGAAAACCGCCAGCATAATCACTCTCATCGCCGGTACGGCAGGTTCATACGTGTCACCCGACAGGAAGCGGATGATCTCATCCGCATCAAAAATACAGAACACCACCACATAAAATCCAGCGACCATAATAAATGAACTATCTTTCTTGAGTAGATCATAAAACTCTCGGGTTCTCCCAGTGCCGAAATAATTCGCCAAGCGTGGAAGCAAAACCGTACCCAATGCCGAGATGCAGGCAATAAGCATCTGCTTTATCTTGACGGACGCGCCGAAATACCCATTCTGCGTGTCATTGCTCAGGAAACCCAGCATTGCAGTATCCATATTCGCATATAATGACCATGCCGCAGATAATAAGAACAAGCCAAAGAGCGGCTTCACATGCTGGCGCAAATTACATTCGCGAAGAGAAACTCGATCCACAAGTTTGAAGGATCGAAGATAATTCAAAATCATTGAGCCATTTCCGCCAAGAACTGTTATAACCGCATAAACCACATAATCGCCATGTTCATGAACAAACATAAACATCAGAATGATTCCAATAATTTTGAATGCAACTGAACGCACTGTGATGTAGGAGTATTCTTCCAGCGCCTGATACAGCCAGTCCATCCCAAGCGCCTGAAGCCAGATATTGCTAGACAGAACCAGCAGCAATCCTCTGTATTCTTGGAATTTCGGTACAATTCCAATCATCACAAGCAAAACGGCCAACGACAAAGCCGTGGCCACCATGCTGATGGTGAACAATTCCTTGACTGTGCGAGATAATTTCTTCCTGTCGTCCCGTACAATCGCACATGTACGAACTCCATACAAAGGCATTCCCAAAGAAGCGAACAACATAAAATAGTTGATTATCGCGGTAGCAAAATTGATTTTGCCGTTTCCATCTGCTAGAAGAACTCGAGAGACATACGGGAAAGTGATTAAAGGAAAAATAAAATTAGAACATGTCAAAAAGGCATTCATTATAAAATTTACTTTAATCGACTTTCGTTTAATGCCTTGACATCGTCCCATCCTTTATATTTGATTAATTCCAATTCACGAAGTCCTGTTTCCTTAAAACATGAAAAAGAATTTACCTAACTAGATCATTATTCAATAAATTACAACAAATTAACATCATTCTTTAGACTTTTTCGCCTGACAATATTTAATAAAATCTTCAAAACTATCGAATAACCGCTTACTTTCACTGAAAAACCTTAGCGGAAAGGTCGTAACTTCCATCTACAAAGTGCATTACGCGGTCGAACTCCGCACAGCTTACTCGACCTTCTTCATCAGGTCGTTCAAACAGCCAAAAATATTCTCTAAAAAATTCCTTATCTGGAATTTCACCAGGATGGGTTTTAACATAAGCGTCAAAACAAATTGACTGCTTCTTCTAACTGAGCATTCGTCCTTTTTTCCCTGTACACGGAAAGGGACATAAGAACTCGACAAGGATTCCCCGCAGCGACAGAATCATCTGGTATATCATGCGTGACTACCGACCCCGCACCAATAATTACATTATTCCCGATGTGAACATTCTTGAGAATAATCGCATTCATGCCGATAAAGACATTGTCACCAATGGAAATCTGACCAGTATTGCCGAGGACCTCACCGTATGCTCCTTTCAGAACACTCCAATCGTATCCATGATCGGCGATCACAACACCGTGCGTAACCTGCACATTACGCCCAATAGTCAAGTTGCAGGGATTATTGATACCTAAACAATTGCTCCTTGGGTCAAAGAAGTATGTCCCCTCACCAATTCTGGCACCTTGTTTTTCCAGAAATTAATAAAATCCTGCGACTAGCTCTTTCTTTTAAAACGAAACGTCTTAATAAATTACGAATCATCGTTTAACTTTCATCAAATTACTTATTTTCTTCTGTATCTTCTTGAGATATATATCAATCCAGAACAGATTGAATATATTAAACCATCGTCCATCAAGTTCATTTCTAGATATCGGCAGACTATTTACCGCAACGAATCTGTCAGGCCGTATTTCCACTATCGAAGATGAAGGCACAGGATCATGCATTTTCCGCGACTGCAAATGCATATATAGATAAGGCCGAATCACCGCCGTACGACTATCCTTGTCCCATGAGACAGAGACGATGCCTTTATCACACCAGTAGTACCGCGTCAAATCATAGCTCTCGCCTTCATGGAAGCTTTGCATATTCGAGTCATATACAGTGCGCTTAATCTTCGCACTCCTTGTGTCGACATTGAAAGACAGGTCTTTTTCATACAACTTGGCTCCATCTTCTCTGAAGAGAAGATGGACATTCAAGCGATCCGGATTCATCCAACATTGCACATTCTCATCGAACACGTATATCTTGCTTGTAGTGAATGCCTCTTTGTAAATATCACGCCCATGCAACGGTTTCATGAAGCGCCGGTTGTTTTTCAACTGTATTACGGTAGATCGTCAAATGACCAACGGCAAAAACCTTATCGTATCCTTCTTTAAGAATCGGAGTCAGCAACGTCTCCAAATCACCGAAAACAAGATCACAATCGCAATGCCCCCAATATTCGTAGTCTTGAATGTAATCTTCAAAGAGGAAACCATATGCCGGCTTGAAATCACAAAGCTTGTATGGCTGAGGGATGCACACATCAAACCCTAGTTTTTTCTTGGCGTTGGCCTTAAACTCCTCCAAAGTCATTGGCACCACATGCACATTGGAGGGGTACTGGTATGATTCCATGGAATCCGTAAAAATCAGAAAATCATATGACGGATTCGCGGCACATGAACGAAGGAACAGCGGAAAATAATTATTGAACTTACCGAAATAGGGAAGAATCAATACACATGTTTTTTCATCGGGCGCTCCTCGCCGTACGTGTTGTTTTGTGTTCTGCCTCAATAGGAAGAAACGGCTCACCGTATCCACCATCAGTAATTTCGTTCGCAATGAAATCGATGAGGCAAACAGCCCTTTACGAAAAATCCTACTGAATTCCCGCCTGATGCGTTCGAAAACCTTGGGATCAATAACGTTTTGTTGTTTCAATGCTGTCCTATAAATATTGGTACAGCTTTCCACCCGCCATCTGAACAGAAAGCGCATATCGAATCGAGGAAACAGCGACGGCAGTTCTGCCTCATATCTCTTGGCTGTATCATAAATGGCATAACATTCTTCACTCAACGGCTTGGTGGTATAGCTGTCAGACCGAAGGGCATATATATAACCTGCTTCACCTATGTGAACAATATTCCGACATCTAACGAAGACATGCGGAAGAATATAGGCTTCTTCCATCAATTGACCTTCGGGGAATCGAATTGGGGTTGTTCCCGAGAACAGTGAAGTCCGGAAAATCTTGGCATATACCGTGAACCCCACCGGACCATCTGAAGCCAAGCATGAGTCCATCGCCTCGATTGGAGTCATTGCAGCCCGTCCCGGCAAAATACCATAGCGGTCAACAATTTGCCCCTGTTCGTTCTGGCGCACGATGCCGCAGCAAACAAGGTCAGTCGCTGAGTCGGCAAATTCGTTGAGCATTGTTTGATACGAACCACTAATGACTTGGTCATCGCTATCGACAAAAGTAACGAATTCACCGAGCATATTGTCCAAGCCGACATTGCGTGCCGATGATACGCCGCCATTCTCTTTGCGAAAGTATCGAATCCTTGTGTCACGCTCGGCATAACGCTTGCACACGTTCGCGCTTCCATCAATTGAGCCATCATCAATCAGCAAAACCTCCAACGGCACATCTTGCGACAGCACGCTGTCTATGCACTTTGCGAGGTATGGCTCGGCGTTGTAAACAGGAATGATTACCGAAAGCAGTCCTTGCTTCATACTGTTTCACTCTTTTCATTGGGAACGTCACCAAAGCCTTTACGGGTCAAAAAGCCTATGGCCACGCCAAAGCATGGGATATATGACGCATCAAGTTTCAACGTTGCATTACTCCACATAGAGATAATGCAGACCACACACATGCAGATGCCTGTCAGATTCAGGACGGCATCATACTTTCTGTATATCCAACGCTGCTTACACAAACAGATCAATGCAATTATGAACACAAGTACGAAAAGGCCGAAGCCTATATAGCCGGTTTCTATGAAAGTCCATTGATGTGTGAAGGAGCGGTAACTCAACTCGCCATATCTCAAATAGAATGGGGAATCCAAGAAAGCAAACTGGGAGTGCTCAGCACTTCCAAAACCAAAGCCAAACAACGAAGTCGCAAAATCATTATTGAAGAAATTCTTAGCAATGAAAGTGAACGCTCCCAGACGGGGAATACCGTAGCTATCCGCCCATGTAGCGGTAAGATATGTTTTGCTGGTATTCCAATCAGTCAGAAACTCAAGAATGTCTGGCATAACTATGGCAATATACTGAACCAGGAAGATTCCTGCGATAAATGCCACAGCAATGAAGCACAATGTCTTGAGAGACCACCGTGAAATCAATATGGAAAGAACGAAAATCACGATGAAATACAGGAAGAAGGTTTTCTCCTCAGCCATCGCGGCAATCATAATTGAAGTCACCGCGACGAATGCGACAGTCCATACCGGTTCACGCCCATTCAGATATGCATTCAAATAATATGCGAACAGCACAGCGCTGAACGTGTTTGCACCGGCACCGTTAGCGAAGAGCCCATGTACGAAATCAGGATTGCCACCGCTCGTCACCAAAGATTGATAGATCGCCAAAAGAAGATTAGGGAGTTGCAGCCCCAATAGGACGTGGAACAGCTTCGTCATGTCTTCCACATGAAGCACAGCAATCACGCAAAACAGGTAAATGAGTCCACGAAACGTATTACGTACGGCCCACATCACCAGTAACGGCGAAACAAGATTAATGACCGCTGTAAAGATATCCATGACGAACAATGCGCATACCGCGCCCCAGAGCATATAGGAATGTTCTTTGCGCAGAATTGGCAGGAACCGACCCTGAATTCCAAATATTACGGCAATCAGCACTACATCATTAAGATATCGGATGGTTCCCGGTAAATGGAGGTTCTCAATCAACGCCTCCATCGCAATGGAGTAGAACAAAATGAAGAAGACGCCAAAACGCGCATTCAATGGAGTGCGCAATAGCCCTTTGCGTCTACTATGCCCCGCAGTTTTCAACATAGCTTCAGAGTTCATAGCGCAACTTTCAGACCGGCCAATGATAGCATAAGCCACGTTGCCTTCATACGCAGCAATCCCGCGAACACCGCTTGGGGAATAGGCAGTTTCCAGAACGGATAGCCAATAACGGAAACGCATACGGAAACATCATCAACCATCTTCCGCATCGCTCTCGATTTTTGAACTTGTGATATGCGGGATCCGGCTATGGTCTGACAAGCCACACGTGTGTAATCGATAACACCGCGTCTGGCACGCAGAAGACATTCATTCCGATACGTTGGATTCTCACTACCAGCCATGGTGAGCAATTCACGGAACAGTTCCAAATATGAATCGACCATACGCTCCGAGAATGTTCGCGTTATCGAACTTTGACCATCACAACGATAGTTGTATCGGGTCTCTCCAATCGCGGTAATGACTGACGCCGCTTTACAAGCTTCGGTATTGAAGAACTTGTCTTCCGAACGAATATTACGGAACCGAAGATTGTTGTTCACAATCAGCGAGCGCCTATACACCGCGGTCCATACCGATACCGGCACCGGATCCCACTTCTGCCGATTTGGCAACGGACCGTAAAAGGAACGACGCAATCGGAAAATCTCTTCTTGTCCAGTGAGCACCTGGTCAGCGAAAGGATTCACATTCCTGTCTCCTTTTGCACCATCAACCATGCATTGCATACCCGAAAAACAGATATCGGCATTGTGTTGGGTCGCAGCATTATAGAGCTCTTCAAACATCTGCGGCTCGATCCAATCATCAGAGTCAACGAATCCGATGTACTCCCCTGTCGCGACTTCCATGCCACTGTTACGAGCCGGCCCCAGCCCACCATTCTCGCGATGCACAACCCTGATTCGTAAATCCTGCTTGGCGTATTCTTCAGCCATGTCGCCACAGCGATCCGGTGAACCGTCATCCACAAGAATGATCTCAATATTCTGCAGAGTCTGCTTCCGCACGCTTTGCACGCATGTATCGAGGTACTTCTCCACGTTATACATGGGAATAACCACGCTGACTTTCGGTTCGCTCACGCCTTCTCCTCATGCTTGCCGTTGATAAGCTTTTCATACAGACGCATGTAGTACTCTGCTCTGCGAGGCCAGGTCAGACTTTCAAAGCATGCTTTGAAAGTCTGCATATCGGGACGCATTTCGGGATGCTCGGACCACTCACGCATCGCCTGAGCGAAGCCCTTCGCCCCATCTCGAGTCTTGACGTAATTGCAGACCTTATCATTCAAAGCGATTGTGGCTCCGGCCTGATTAAAAGTAACGACTCCTAATCCATTTTGCATAGCCTCAGCAAGAACTACACCCGTTGCTTCACGCACACTCGGCATCACAAAGAAATCGGCCCATGCATACTGCTCCGCCATTTCCGTGTAGGGAATTTTGCCTAACACGGTAACATTATCCAGTCCTCGTTGAGCAACTTCATCACGAAGTTTCTGTTCTAAATGGCCCCATCCACACATTCGCAACTCATACTTGGTGAATCCCTGATCCTTCAGCAAAGTGCAAGCATCTAGCAGTAGCTCAACTCCTTTACGTGGAATATACCGACCCACATAAAGAACATGCGGTATTGCATGGCTTTCACGTTGATGGTCTTTCCAAGCCTCAGGCCAACATCCCACTTCGGTTTTAACGATGTCATTCCGGGCATCAATACCATGGTCAATAAAATACTGCTTGCTCTCCTCATTCGCGAACAAATGCATATCAAACGAACGATACGCTTTGCGGAAAGAGGGCTTATGAATGATAATCCAATTGGAGCAGCGACGCACTGCTTCAAACAACGCAACAGATCGAAGGTACCTGTCAAGTGGTTTTGGCGCATATTCAGCGCCGCCCTGTGGCCCCGAAATCTTCACCGCATCTGTCTTACCAAGATTGATCAAAGAGCGGAATTCGACAGGCGCTATCTGATGAATGACGTCGAAATGATATCGTCCATCAAGATCGTGGACCATTGGAGCGACACGTTTCAGCCAGATACCATGACGTCCTGGATAGAGATATCCCTTGTAAACCTTCTTATAGAACGAAGGGATATCACAGTAATACACATGAAGTCGGAGTTCGGGATGCTTTGAAGAATAATCTTCAATGGCTTCCTTCTGCTCGATCTTGGTAATCAAATGCACGTCATTATCGAGGTTCTGGCTCATCGCCAAAGGAAGGTTCCAGCCTACGGCTTCCTCACTACCGCCATAAGGCGAGCTCGCATATGCAATGTACAAAATCTTCATATCAGTTACCGTTCTTACCTGAATTCAAAAGCTTTGCATACCGATCAACCAGCTGCTCCGCATATGCCTGCTGTCCACAACGCAGCGTGACGTACTCAATACACCGGCGCTGCATAGTGCCATAGATATCTTCATCAACCGCGGCGGCTTTAAGCAGACAATCTTTCAAATCCGCGATGTTTCCGGATTCGAAAGTAAAGCCAGTTTTGTCTTCCTCCACCAGCTCGGGGATGCCGCCGATGCGTGCACCGATGATCGGCGTCTGAGCGGCCAAGGATTCCAAGCCGGAGTACGGCATGTTCTCCCGCCATTCGGAGCTCAGCACGCTGAAACGGGCGTTGCCGACTTCCCGCTGCAGATCCTCACCATTCTTGTACCCCAAAAGGTGAATGCGGGACTCGGCCTGCGGGCCGGCGGAGGCGATCAGCCGCTCGATCGCCTCACGTTCCGGGCCGTCACCGACGATGTGCAAATCCCATGTATCTGGCAAAACCTCATTATGACCAGCACCGGCACCGGTTTCCGAGCCAGCGCCCTTGCCAAGCCCTGCGGCCTGCAGAAACGCTTTCACCAAGGTAAAGATGCCCTTCTCTTTGGAAAGGCGACCGAAGAACAGGAAATACGGCCGTGCCCCAGCCTGCGCGTCCTCAAATTTGTGCGTGTTCGCCACACGAGCGCCCATCGCTATCTGCGAATCAGTCAGGAAGTTCTGCATCGCAACAATCTTGCTGGCGAAGCCACCTTCATCGAGCTTGCTCTTCATGAACTGCGATGGCGCAATAATCAGATCTATTTTGCTATACGCATGGTGGAATTTCAGGAATTCGGCCTCCATGGTGGCCAAGGCGCTCTTGGTACGGGAACCTTTCACACACACGTTCTTCGTAGCATGTATGAAATGCTTGTCCAAGCAGGCATCACACACTTCTCCCCTGCCATTCACCATCGTATAGGCCGGGCACAGCAAAATGTAGTCATGCGCCGTATACACCACCGGCACATGATGTTTCTTCAAATACGGTGCATCAAGAATCGAGAGCGTCAGCTGGCGATGCACATTGTTCATGTGGATCACATCTGGCTTGAATTCCTCTAGCAAAGCTTCGAACTTGCGTCTCGCTTCAAAAGAGTAAATCAGCGTGGAAGCTTCCTGAACCTTCTTGAAAGCGGAAATATCCCCCACATAATCCTTTTCGGAAACGAAGTATTTACTCCAATAGCTCGGTTCGTTATTCGGGTGCTGCATGGAGAAGAACGCGACATCGTGGCCAAGTGCGCGTAAGCCTTCCGCCAATGCGAAGAAGTAGGTTTCCGCGCCGCCTTTGCGATAGAAATATTTGTTCACTAGGAGAATTCGCATGCTCACTCTCCCCCATACAGGTTCAGTGTTTGATCGGTGACGTCATCCCAGTTATATTTACCAACGATGTAATCTGCGGCATTTGCCTTGTCACGTTGTACAAGATCATCGTTTTCAAGCAATTCCTGAAGTTTTTTCCGCAGGGATTCAACAGAACCATGCTGGAATGTCGCTGCGTGCCCTTCTACTACTTCCGCACATTCCGGAATGTCGGATGTAAGGCAACAGTTACCGTAACTCATGGCCTCCAACAGACTCATCGGCATGCCCTCCAAGTCGCTTGGGAGCACATAAATATAAGCATTGCTATAAAGCTCTTTGAGCGTCTGCCCCTGCACGAATCCGGTCAAAATAACACGAGAATCCTGATTAGCCAGCTGCTGAATATGCTGATAATACTCGTTGGAGTCGGAAGCGCCTCCTGCGATGACAAGCTTTTTGTTCGTGTTCAGCTTGCTGAACGCCTCGATAAGGTAATGCACGCCTTTCTCGGGAACAATACGCCCGAGAAACAGTACATAGTCATTCTTATGAAGACCATATTTTTCGGTAATTTCCTGTGCCGAAACTGGCTCACTATATTCGATGCCATTGGGAATGAAATGTGTACCGCGACCATATTTTTCTTGAAAATACAGCCGCATGCTTTCGCTGAGCACTATGATTTCATCCGCGTATTTCGCTGCGGTACGTTCTCCGAACTTAAGATATGCGGAGGCGAACTTGCCCCACTTGGCACGCTGCCAGTCAAGACCGTGAATGGTCGCTACCGTGCGAATGCCCGCCCAATGCGCCAGACGCAGCATGACGCAGGGACCTTCGGCATGATAGTGAATCACGTCAGGCCTGGCCGCAATGGCTTTCAGCGTTGCGAAGAATGAGGAGGTCAGCGCCGCCAAACCTTTCGCTTCGAAAGTCGGCACTGGAACAACACGCACGCCGTTATATACAAAGGGCTTATTTGCGGAATGAACGTTTCCATCGAATTCGGCGCCCGCAACATTATGTCCCTTGCGATTGTATGCGATGACCTTATGCCCCTTTGCGGCCATACGCGTAGCTAGTTCATCTACAACGATCTCAATGCCGCCTTCACGCGAAGGAATGCGCTTATGGCCTATCATCGCGATATTAACCATCACCGGTCACCCCTTAGTTATTCAGAGTGCCGGAATCGTGCCACAAACGCTATGCAGGGCAGAGGATTGCACAGTCTGACCACTAACCAAACCGACGTAACGGCCGTTATCGGCTCTTTCTGCAATCAATCGACCTGTAGTCGGCACGCGAGTCCCGTCCTTTCCCTCCAAATGAACCCCGAATTGGTATCTCTCAAGAGCAACCCAAACCGCGCAGGAGTTACCCAATCCCGTTCATCACCTGCCAAGGTCGATTTTTGCATCCCCCTCAGACACACCCAGCCCCCGTCACCTACTTTGGGGGTATTCTTCACAGGTTTTCCATGAACGCTTTGCTTGCTCGTGACTTAAAAACTGTGTTTGAAATCTGATTCAGTCGGTTTTCCGGACGTTTCTGAATGAGCAGAAAGAGCCGATAACGGCCGTTATGTCGGGTTTGGCGGGAACGTCGTCCGTACTCCGCTTTCCGAGACCGTTACGGAGGTCCGTGGGATTTGAGCGAGTCGATCCGCATAGCAGTCGCAATGCACAAGCCGTACCGCACGCCCGACGACCCGGCGTACCTGCCGCTCCACGTCGGCGCGGCCCTTCACCCGGACGTGCTGCCCGGCATCCAGGGAGACGACGAGGGAGATAACATCTCGCGCCTCAACGCAAGCTATTCCGAACTGACGGCCCTGTACTGGATGTGGAAGAACTGCGACGCCGACTACAAAGGCCTCGTGCACTACCGCAGGCTGTTTGCGTCCCCCAGTCTCGCGAACCGACTGCGAAAAGACCGATTCGTTCGAATCGCATCCGGTAAGGAGATTAGGGAAGCGCTGAAAAAGACCGGCGCAGTCGTGCCCCGTAGTCGGAACTACTATATCGAGACGATGCGCTCGCACTATGCGCACACGCTCGATGGATCCCATCTGGACGTTATGAGGGACATCCTCATGTCGAAGGCTCCCGAATACGTTCCCATGTTCGACAGGTGCATGGCCTCGACCAGCGGTCACATGTTCAACATGCTCGTCATGCGCGCCGACCTGTTCGACGCGTACTGCGCATGGCTCTTCCCTCTGATCGACGAATTGGCCTCCCAGATCGACGCCTCGGCATACACCCCATTCGAGAAACGTTATCCCGGCAGGGTCAGCGAGCTCCTGCTGGACGTGTGGCTCAAAACAAACGGACAGGATGTCGTCGAATTGCCTCTTACCAGCCCGGAACCGACCGACTGGGGAAAAAGGGCAAGGGCTTCCTCATGGCCAAGTTCGCCGGCAGGAAATACGCGAAGAGCTTCTGATTTATATCGGCAAATCAGAAAGGAATCAAAGATCCTTGTTCATTTTGTTTTTTATTATTTCAGTCTTCACTATATATTTGGACTATTTTGCCCACAAAGATATATCAAGTCCTGTGATCGTTTTCACCTCTTTATGGCTGTTCATATGTACCCTCGCATCATTACGACTCTATGGATTTACTGGTTATTCAGAAAAGACAATTGGCTATATTACCTGCGGCAGCGTGGCTTTTTCTTTAGGTGCCTTTTCTTCGACACTTGTAAACAAACAGACTACCAAGCAAACACGGTATGCCCACTTGCGCGGAAAAAAATCTTCAAACGAGCGACGGCAATCAACAGCAGCTATGCTTCACATTTCTTGAAATAATATTAGCGCTAGCTTGCGTAGGTAGTGCACTATCTCTCTTTTACTCACTAAACGCATTCAGAAGCGGCGCTTCCTACATGGAAGTGCGTGGCAGTCGTTTAGGATACAATGACGAACAGGCATTTTCGAATCCAATTGTTGGATTGTTTGTCACTTACTTTTGTGGTCCAGCAATGACAGTGCTCATACCTATTGCAATCGTCTTCCTTTTCAAAAAACAGCACAAAAAATTTAGCCTCATTGTTTTTTTGTGCGCTCTTGCAGATGTTATTTCCAGTGGTGGTCGTATTCAAATAATATATATAGTCTCACAACTGATAGCGGCTTTTTTCTATTATAGAAAAACTATTTCCAGCAAAACAAAGAAAATCATAAAAAATGCTACAATTGTAGGAATTGTAATGCTATTTGTCCTAACATCACTTAGGACAAGTCAGAATTTCTTGCAGGCGATATATGCCTATTTTACATTACCTGTAGGTCTTTTTTCATATTACACCTCAATTGTTGATGTAAATAATTTTGAATCTTTTGGCGCGGCGACATTTTACCCCCTATTCTACGTTCTTGCGTCTGTTATCAGCTTTTTTGGAGCCAAAACGTCGTTTTTGGATAATTTAATCTATTACGTCGGATTACCACAAGAAACCTGGACGTCAACCTTATTTCCAACAGGATCCTACAATGCTTTCTGCTCCCTGTTTTATTTCTTTTATCTCGATTTTCGAATTATTGGAATAGTTCTTTTTCATTGCTTTATGGCTTCATATCAGGATATGTATATAAAAAACAAAGAACTAGAACTAATGACACATGGTTCATATTCTACCTGCTTATATTGCGAACCATCGTAGGCTCTTTTATGATTTTCCAGCTTGGAAATACAAAATTCTTCGTAAGTCTTTTTATTTTTGGAATTGCGATTCTCCTTGGGAAAAAAGAGATAAAAGAAGAATCATGATGAAAGATAAATCACCCGTCAACATCGTGGTGCCGGTCTACAACGTCGCTGACCTGCTGTCCCGATGCGTTGACTCACTGCTCGCACAGACATACGAGGATGTACGAATCGTCCTGGTCGACGACGGGTCCACAGACGACTGCCCCGCAATATGCGACCGATACGCAGAACAAGACCCGCGCGTCACCAGTCTCCATAGGACGAATGGCGGGCTCTCAGCTGCCCGTAACACGGGAATCGACCACGTGTTCTCAATCGAAGAACCCTCGCGCGGACGATACATAGCGTTCGTGGACTCCGACGACTGGGTCGAGCCCGGATACGTCGAGTCCATGCTCGAGACGCTGGAGGAGTCCGGCGCGGACGCGGCGCAGTGCGGCCATTTCATCTCCTACGCGCCGGACAACGAGGACGACAAGGACCCCGCCCACACGCGCACGACGCTCGACCGTGCGCAAGCAGTTGAGAGCCTGTGTCGCAACGGCCTGTGGGACGTGACCGCATGGAATAAGCTGTACCGGCTCGACCTGTTCAGGCAGATACGGTATCCGGAGGGGCTCTTGTATGAGGACACCGCCACTACATACCTAATCACACAGGAATGCGACAGGGTCGCGGCGGACATGACGCCCCAATACCACTACGCGCAGCGCTACACGTCCATCGCGAACGGCACCACCTGGAAGGACAGCAAGCTGGACCTCGTGCTCGCCGGCGACCGGATGGCCGCATGGGTGTGCGAGCACTATCCCGACCTTAAAACGGCCGCAGCTGAGAAGCGGGCGTACGTGCGTCTCTCCACGCTTTCCCAGATGGTCAACACTGGTCATCATGACAAGGACCTCGCGCGCAGGCTGCGCCGAGAGGTCCTCCCGCTCGCACCAACCGTGCTGTGCGACCGCAGGGCGTCGAAACGCGACAAGCTCGGCATTCTCGCCCTGCTTCCCGGCTTCTGGTGCTATCGCGCCATCTGGAGTCGCTACTACGAGGCCAAACGAAACAGGACCGTGGCCGGTCCGACCGGGACACCCGACACGACAGGAAAGGAACAATCATGACAACAGCGGCGGTGATCACGCTCCATCAAGTCGACAACTACGGCACACAGCTTCAGGCATACGCCACGCAGGAGAAGCTGAAGCAGTATTTCGACAACGTCGTTCTCATCGACTATCGACGTCCCGATACGTATGGCAAAGGCCTGGTCGACTCCTTCGCCAAAGGCAATCCGGTAAAGGCCCTGGCGTTCCTGCCAACCTACTTGCTATGGAAGAAAGTGTTCGACGGCTTCCGCAGCAAATATCTGAACCTCACGGAAAAGACGTATCTCAGCGAATCGGATTTCAAAAACTTCAACGATTTCGCTGACGTGTACGTTTCCGGCAGTGACCAAGTGTGGAATTTCGGATGGAACAAGGGAGTTATTCCATGCTTCTATCTAGACTTTGCCCCTGACGGGAAACCCAAGTACGCATATGCGTCCAGCTTCGGCCGAAGCCATCTCGACGAGAACGAAGTCAACCAGTCGAAGAAGTACATTGATCGTTTCGACATGATCTCCGTACGAGAACAGAGCGGCGTTGATATCCTAAACGATCAGTACGGATACCACAACGCTGTGCAAATCGTCGACCCCACGCTGGCGATGCCGGCATCGTTCTGGCGTTCCATCGCCACGAAACCGCGGGTTAAAGGCGACTACATCCTTATCTACAACCTGAACCGCAGCAAAGAGTTCGACGGATACGCGGATGAACTGTCACGCAGAACAGGCCTGCCTATCTACCGATTCTGCACCCGCGTGGACCAAGTATTCCGAAACGGTAAAAGCCTCGTAGTGCCTGAAATCCTCGATTTCGTTTCCCTTGTAGACAACGCGAAATACGTGCTGACTGACTCATTCCACGCGACCGCATTCTCCATGAACATGGGAACCGAGCCAATTTGCATCTACCCGGGCCAGTATTCCGGAAGGCTTTCCGAGTTCCTGAAGCTCGTGGACTCCGAGCAGCGCCATGTGGACGGATATGACGACTTCGACGTGATTAATCGGCATGTGGACTTCGCCAAGGTCGAACGAATACTCGACGCAGAGCGCACGAGAGTCGACGAATACCTCACCAACATGCAGCAAGCAGTACTCGCAAACAAACAATGATTATTCATCACTCGCACTTAATTGGAGGATTCAAATGAGTGAGAAGCTCAGGGCAGTGTTTCACGCGTGCGTCCCGCGTCGTATAGCGTCAGCAATACGAAATCTACGGCAAACGCTTCATCTTTACAAAGACTCCATTCTTCAGGCACATCGATATAACCGAAACTACTCCCGTGTTGCCTCTACCGAGCTCACACAGTTGGAAACACGAATCATGTTCCTGAGCCATCAGATAGAAAAAGGACTCAGCCATAACGATTTTCGATATGGCTTTGGACGCAAAGTGTTTCTCGAACTTCCAGCCATGCTCAAGAGCTTAGAGCTAGCCGACAGCAACTATGAGGAAAACACCGTATTTCAAGAGTCGATGTCAGCACTACACGAGTACATGGAACGCCATATTCGCGCGGGCAAGGATATCTCATGGCAAAAAAGTCTTTTCACCAACGAGCAATGGAATCATATTAAGTCCGCAGATCCATCACGCGGAGGAAGCATCGTCATCCGACGGTCAACAAAAGCTAATAACTCGCTCCTACCTTACGCTCAACTTAATGAACACCGTCATTCGGTACGAGAGTTTTCCGATGAGCCAGTAGATGTTAATCTCATCGAGCAAGCCACTGACATGGCTATGAGGACACCGTCCGTCTGCAACAGACAACCAACTCGAGTTCATCTGATCCTAAACCCTGAAATCATCACTAAGGCTTTGGCTATCCAAGGAGGAGTGGGAGGATATGCGGCACCCCCTGCCCTTATTCTCATTACTTCCGACCTGCGATCGTTCATCACATCCTATGAACGGAATGAGGGGTTCACTGACGGCGGACTTTTTGGTATGTCCCTTCTTTTGTCGCTTGAATCCTTAGGACTTGCTTCCTGCCCTCTGAACACCATGTTCACGGCAAAAGCAGATAAGGATACCCGCAAACTTCTGAATCTCCCTGATAACGAAGTGCCAGTCATGTATATTGAGGTCGGTAACTTCCTTGAGGAAACTCGCACATGCGCATCTGTTCGTTATACAGGAAATCAAATCACGACAGTCATCAAATAGGAACTGCTGATTTCTTATGCACGAATCTAAAACATTAGCTAGATGAGTTAACCGAAAGACAATGAAGGCTACGAATAACAAATCACATTCGCGTATTTTTAAGAATGCGTTGTTCCTATACGCGCTCACGTTTTCAAACTATCTGATCGGACTATTACTCCTGCCGTACCTGTCACGCGTGCTCAGCGTGGAGAAGTTCGGCGTGATCGGATTCGCGACGTCGTTCTGCCTGGTGTTCCAGATGGTGGTGGAGTACGGCTTCCAGCTGTCGACCACCGCGACCATCTCCGTGCATCGCGTTGACAAGACAAAAATGTCCCGAATCATCTCGACAATGACGTACACCAAGCTACTGCTGGCGTGCGTAGCTTCGGCCGTGTTCCTGGCATGCGCGATGTTCGTGGACATGCTCCGCGGCCATTTCGTGATCATACTGCTGTTCTTCGTGGACTCGATCGCCAAAGCACTGCTTCCGGACGCCTACTTCAGAGGCATCGAACGCATGAAGGACATTACCATCCGCGCGGTGTCCGCAAAATCCGGAATCCTGGTGGCGACGCTGTTGTTCGTGAAGGGCGACGACACCCTGATCATCTATCCCGTCTCGATGATCGTATTCGATACCATCGCGCTCCTGTGGGCGTTCTCCCTGCTCAAACGCGACGGTTTGAAGGCGACCGGCACCACCATGAGGGAAATGCTGGAAGCGTTGAAAGACAGCTTCTGGTTCTTCATATCCCGCATATCCGTGAGCATCAACGGATCATTGGGATCCATCTTCCTTGGCATGCGCTACAGCCCCGAATCCGTGGAGATGGGCCTGTACTCCGGCGCGACCAAGCTGTCGTCCGCCGGAGAGCAGATGATTCCGCCGCTCGGCGACGCACTCTACCCGTCGATGGTCAACAAGAAGGACTATAGGCTGTTCTACCGCATAGTGTTGCGGGGCGGCATCCTTTGGTTCCTCGCGTGCGGGCTGGTGGAAGTGCTGGCGACGCCGTTGTGCGTGCTGATTCTCGGCGGACAGTACGCCAGCGCTGGCGGGTTCCTGCGGATACTGATGGTCGGCGTGTTCTTCGGATATTTCAGTTTCATGTTCGGCTATCCAGCGCTCTCGCCGATCGGGAAGGCGACCTGGGCGAACGCGGCGATTATGGTCAGCGCGATTGTGAATCTTACGGCCTGCGCGGTTCTGTGGCTGACCGGGAACATCACACCGCTGACGGTGTGTGTGGTGTTCTCCAGCACCAACATCACGACCTTCATCGTGCGCTTCGGCGCATTCATGAAATTCAGGAACTTAGCGGAACAGGATGCGGAATGAGTGGTTCCAAGCGTATCGAGTGGATCGACGTGGCCAAGGGTGTCGGCATCGTACTGGTCAGTTTCGGCCATCTCAGGAACGGTGACGGCGAAAGCGTGTGACTGCCCGCATTGGACGTGCCCATCGACGCGATATACCTGTTCCATATGCCCTTGTTCTTCCTACTGGGGGGCTCACGTTCAGTAGGAGGGGCGGGTTCAAGGCGTTCCTGGCGCGCAAGGCCAAGACGTTGCTGGTGCCGTATTACGTGTTCTCCCTGTACTTCCTCGCGAAACCGTTCGCGATACTGCTCATACCATCCATGCGCGCGACCTTCCAGACAAGCCACGACTACGGTATTACGCACCAGTTCCTCGACGTGCTCATCATGGGCAATGGACTGTGGTTCCTCATGGCGTTCTTCGTGGGCGAATGCCTGATGTACGGGCTGACCAGCCTGACCGATGACGGACGCGTGCTTGCCGCTATTGGAATGGCGTTCGTCATCCTGTCGACATTCGTCTCGTCCCAGACCGGATGGCCTGCACTACCCTTCCAGATTGCGGCCGGGGTCAAGGCAGCTGGCTACATGTGCGTCGGATACGTGCTGAAGGAATGGCTCAAAGCCATTCCGCGCGGGAGAGCGGGCGTATCGTCAGCTTGCGCGGCCGTAGTGTTCCTGACGTTGGCGGTACCGGCCGTGGTCGGAATCGTACCGGATGGTCCGGCGCTGCTGGCCGCATCGGTCGCGGCGGCATTCCTTGGCACGTTCGCCGTCATCCGGCTGTGCATCGTGGTGGGGTCATGCCAGATGCTGGCCTATATCGGCCGCTACAGCCTCGTCTATTACGCGCTGAACGCATTGACACTCAATCTCGTGAAGATCGGGCTTTTCCGCGTCATCGGCATTGACGTGGCGTCCACACCGTGGTTTTCACAGCTTCTCGCGGGCCTCGCGGCCACCGCCCTTGCGCTCGTGATACTTACCATCGCGAACCTTTTCGTACAACGCTGGATGTGGTGGTCCATAGGCAAAAAGCGCCCATAAACCCGGTAGTGCCCGAAAGGTTGCGCACTTTTGGTCATGGCCGTCCAGGGAACGATGACCAGCTCGCTTCCTCCAGCGTGCCGCCAAGCCGGAACATGTCGGGGTTCCGGTGCACGATACGTCTTCCGGCCGCCGGAACGCTCGTATCTAGACGCCCTGACAAGCTCACCGGCCTCCGTGTCGAGCATCGCGTTGAGTGTCTCGGTGACCTTCTGCGTGACGAGCCGGTCGAGCCAGATCCCGGGCATGTGCCGGTCGATCCGCACGGTGTTCTCGGGCATGGTTCCGTCTCCTGGTTTCCAATCGCGGTTTTTCGTTTTGGCGAATGAAAGAACCGTACGCAGGACGCGGGGCCATGCTTTTCACGTCAGGATCAAAAACCCAAAGCGCGCAAGAATTCGGACGTTATCTGTATTCATCCCCGAACTACGTTATTTACAATTCAATTCAGCTTCAGGAATCAACGAAATCAAATCCAAGACACTCCACTCACCTAACCACCCACAACAAGAAATTCATCAGTCTATTCACCAATTAGAAGGATGCAACACTGCAAGAGCAACACTCCGATCATCGGATTGAAGAAATTCGGATCCGATGATCGGAGTGTGGTTTCATGTCTGCATTACTAGCGTTTTGCGTCTATACAGCTCAAGAAAAGGGCGGAAAATACTAGTTGTGCAGACGCGACGACTGCAGATGGACCGTTGCGTATGTGCAGATTGCGGAAGCGATCACCAGCAGCAGCGAGATGATGGCGAGCGCCTGGACTGCGGATCCGGAGCGAGGCATTTCCGGCTTCTCTGGCTTTTCTGGATTGCTGGGTTTGCCAGGTTCTTCTGGCTCTTCTGGCTCGGCGACGGCTTTGATGGTTACCGTCACTTGGGCGCTTATGCCATCGTGGTCGGAAGTGCGCAATTGCATACCTGCTCCCCCACTCGCATTGGCACTGCCACGCGAGGAAGCTCCATTCGGCATTCCGGAAGAACGGGCCGCGTTTGCGTCCGTAAAGTCATCATCCGACGTGTTGCGCACGGCGGTGATGGTGATGTTCTGGCTCACGGCTTCGAAAGCCTTCCTCTTTCCAACAGCCTGTATTGCGCTATCGATCTGATCGTTCAACGCCTGCAACTGGTCACTATCCACCACAAGAAGATAGTCGGCGATGCCGTTCAGTTGTGTTTCCGTCAGCTTTAGTAGGTCATCGGCGCTCAGCTGCTGAAGGCCGCTCGCGGGATCCAATTCCACCGAAGTCTGCTTGCTGGAGATCGCCAGATCGCCGACATGGAACATTCCGTCACCCATACCATCACCGCTAGTGCCGTCTGGAATCAGCCCAAGCGAGTCAGCCAAGTATGGCGCAAGATTCGACGTGTCGGAGAACGAGCCGCTCAACAAGGCGAGCGTGTTCAGTCCAGCTGGAATCATGCCCCGGTATTCGCCGCCACGAACGGTAACATAGCCAAGGTTTTTAGCGTCATCCAGCAGATTGAATAGCGTCGGCGCGATGAACGTTCCATCCGAAAAACTGCCTTGCGCGGAAGTCTCATCCGTTTCGGCGAACCGCATCAGCGTTGCGTCCGAGGTGAATGTGCCGCTCTTCACGTGTAGTGCGCCACGGCAATCGACCGCAGGCTGTGTTCCGCCCGCAACCGTTCCCGGTCCAGTAATGGTGAGCTGCATGTTTGCAGGCACAGTGATCACAGCGGATCCATCGGCTTGCAGCACATGCCCGTTCAAGTCAAACGTTACGTTTCGCATGCCTTTCAGAGGCGTAATCGTAACGCTTTCCGCAACGTCAGTCAGCAATGTGACCGTCGCGTTCTTCATCGACGTATGGCCGATCGCCTCCTGTACGCTCGCGTAGGTTGCGTTGCCCACTTGCGCGACCGCCTGAGATTCGGCGGCATCGGCAACTGCATCGGCAGAGAACAGCAGCGTTCCGAACAGCGACGCGATCGCGAAAACAGCGGTCAGCACCACCGAAACCAAATACTTGCCTTGCGTTCGCGGGCACACATTCACCCGCTTCCCATGACTACGCATGATTATTTCCTTTTATAGGTTCTATTACATATTTCAATCCGCACCGAAGTGCGTGGGACCACCCTCAGCTGTGAGGGATAACGTTACAGAAATCATGGCGCCACATTACAATAATTATCTCATAATACGCAAAGGAAAGCAAATCATCTATTTTGAAAATCCAAATCTCATATGAGATATATCAAAATACAATCCTTAACTATGGTTGATTTGATTACATAAGTTGAATCTATTTCACATGAGTATCACAATATTCCCCATAAAAATAAAACCATCATATAAACTGCAAAAATACGCATGACAAATAATTGTTTCTCATCAAGAGACAAGTGACCATAGACAAACAAGTGAGGCTGCAACCGAACAAACCCCACCACACAAAACACATCCCCCGCCTACGCAAGTCGGGAAAACAAAAGAGCGCTCCGGGAGGGAGCGCTCTGATTTGCACGACGATTCGTGCGAAAAGTACTGCGGAATTTAGTAGGATCCGGTGCCGCGGAAGACCACGAGCACGGTTTTTGCGAGAATCGCAAGATCGCCTGCAATGGACCAATTTTCGATATAGGAAACGTCCAAATATTCGCTCTGCTCCTGCGAAAGATCCGAACGGCCGGAAACCTGCCACGGACCGGTAATACCAGGCTTAACCAGCAGTCGCGCGGAATAAAGGGAACCATAGCGGGCAACCTCTTCCGGCAAAGCCGGGCGAGGACCAACCAAAGACATGTCGCCCTTCAAAACGTTGAAGAACTGTGGGAATTCATCCAACGAAGTCTTACGAATAAAACGACCGACCTTCGTAATTCTCGGATCATCCTTCATTTTGAAGATGAAACGATCGGTCTGTCCATTTTCTTCGGCAAGTTTCTTCTTCAATTCTTCCGCATTGGTGACCATGGAACGGAATTTATACATGGTAAATGGCTTGCCATGCAAACCGATACGCTGCTGCGAGAAGAAAATCGGACCACCGTCATCAAGCTTGATGGCGATCGCCGTGCCCAGCATCAGCGGCGAGGAAATCAGCAGCGCGAAAGCCGAACCGACGATATCCAGCAGGCGTTTAATCACGTACGTCGTATTCGTATACTGCGGCAAACTTGCCAGCAATACCGGCTGTTCGGCCGTATTACGCAAGTACAGGCGGTGGCCGCTCACGTCAGCCAAGGAAACAGCCAACGCAAGCTCCATGCCAAGCGACTCGACCGCAAGGGAAATGCCATGCAGCATTTCGGAATCGCGGGACAGCACGTCGGCAACATACACTTCCTGCGCACCCAAGCTTTCGCACGTACGCGGGAAAGCGGCATTGAACGGAATCACCTTCAGCTTGTCGGCACCTTCAATGGAAGGATCAGGCTCGAACG